>ERZ1023834.175-NODE-175-length-8190-cov-6.069945_pt1 | contig 8190 bp, 9 predicted proteins | sample MGYA00380382_ERZ1023834 | MGnify/ENA primary metagenome ERZ1023834 (study PRJEB33179, sample SAMN07449066) | human gut metagenome | biome: Human-gut; feature: Human associated habitat; material: Faeces | host: Homo sapiens | place: India:Kasaragod | collected... | reverse complement strand
CCTTGACGACACCAATTCTGCCATTATGGCTGACATCATGATGTCTGAAGCCAAACGGCAGGGAGCCGGAGTTATCGTAACGAGCATAGGCAAGCACATGGAACTTGACTATGATCAAACATTCAAACTATAATTCGCAAACAGACGCTTTGCTATGAACAAGTTGATTTGGAAATTGCTCAGACAGCACATCAGCCTGTCACAACTTGCAGGTTTTTTCTTTGCCAACCTTTTTGGCATGTGGGTAGTCATGCTGGGCATTCAGTTTTATAAGGACATCATACCGGTATTTACCGAAGAAGACAATTTTATCAACAACAACTTTTTGGTTGTTTCCAAACACATCACGACCGTTGGCACACTGTCAGGCCGCAGTAACGCTTTCTCAACATTCGACATTGACGATGTGCGCAAACAGCCTTTCTGTAAAAAAGCAGGTGCTTTTACGTCCTCACAATATAAGGTGTCTGCAGCAATGGCAGTTAATGGTGCAGAGCCTCTGAACACGGAAATGTTCTTTGAAGCCGTACCCGACAGTTTTGTTGATGCCTCAGAAGCCGACTGGCAATATAAGCCCGGCGATGAAGAAGTACCTGTCATTTTGCCTCGTACGTATATTGCATTATACAACTTTGGTTTTGCACAAAGTCGCAATCTGCCAAAAGTAAGTGACGGACTCGTCGGTATGATTGATATGCGCATATTTATCAATGCCAACGGCCAACACGCCCAATTCAAAGGCAAGGTGCTGGGCTTCTCAGGCAGATTGAACACAATACTCGTCCCCCAATCGTTTATGGATTGGAGCAATGCCACCTACGAACCTGGTAAGACGGAGGATCCATCACGCATCATATTGGAAGTTAACAATCCTGCAGACTCACGCATAGCGCAATACATGCAGCAAAAGGGCTATGACGTAGAAGACAACAAACTGGACGCGGGCAAGACTACTTACTTCTTGAAGGTTGTGGTAAGCATGGTGATGCTTGTCGGTTTATTGGTCAGCATACTTTCATTCTACATTCTTATGCTCAGCATATATCTGCTTGTACAAAAAAACACTCAGAAACTTGAGAACCTGCTTCTCATAGGCTATAGCCCCAATCGTGTGAGCCGCCCCTATCAATTACTGACTCTCGGCATGAATGCAGCAACACTCATATTGGCGTTTGCATTGTTAATAGTCGTTCGCGACTACTATATGCACGTTATCGGCCTTATTTTCCCAACAATAAAAAGAGGTAGCATGCTGCCCGCACTTTTGACTGGTGGAGGCATTTTTGTATTAGTTTCTATCGTTAACATCATTGCCATCCGCAAAAAGGTCATGAGCATTTGGAACAGAAAGGAATAACAGCATTATGAAAGAATTACTCTCACTATACAAGCACTGGAAAGGGCAAGCGCCTCTTAAGGTGGAAACCCTGCCTAAAGCAGGCAGCAACAGACAATACGTGCGCATATATGCAAATAACAACGAAAGCGTAATCGGCGTTATAGGCCCTTCAACACATGAAAACCACTGCTTTGTATATCTTGCCCGGCACTTTTCTGAAGCAGGAATGCCTATGCCGCACATTTACGCAGTGAGCGATGACGAAACGTGCTACATACAGCAAGACCTTGGACACGAATCTCTTTACGATGCACTCGCGAATGCTCGTAAAAACGGATATAATTATGGCCAAGAAGAAGTTGCACTGCTTGAAAAGACCTTGCGCATGCTTGCACATGTACAGGTTGAGGGCGGAAAGGGCATTGACTACGAGCAATGCCTGCCTCCGATACGCTTTGACCATCAAGCCGCCATGTTCGACTTAAATTACTTCAAATACAGTTTTTTGAAGACAACGGACTTGCCTTTCAACGAAATAGAGTTGGAACGCGACATGCAACAGTTCGCAAAGGACCTGGCCGGTAATGAGCAAGATGATCATTACTTTTTGTATCGCGACTTTCAAGCCCGCAACGTCATGTTGTGCGATGGTGCTCCATATTTTATAGACTTCCAAGGTGGAATGCAAGGTCCCCTGCAATATGACATTGCATCATTCCTATGGCAAGCGTCTGCACGTTATCCGCAAACATTGCGTGAGCAACTGATTGATGCTTACTTAACCGAATTGCAACAAATTGTGCCACAACTCAATTCCAACGCGTTCCGCCAGCGTTTACAACAATTCGTGTTATTCCGCATACTACAAGTGCTCGGTGCCTATGGCTTGCGTGGCTACTTTGAACGCAAAAAGTACTTTCTTGACAGCATACCTCTGGCAATACAAAATTTGCGCCGTTTGCTACTTGAAGGTGCCGCTACGCCCTACCCCTGCCTGAATGACACGTTGCACCGCATGGTAGAGCTGCCACAGTTTAACCAAAAGCCCGAAGAACTTGGTCAGGCCACAAAGTCAAAGTATGACGGGCAAGGGCCATTAGTTGTACGCGTATTCAGTTTCAGCTACAAGAAAGGTATTCCCGAAGATACCTCTGGCAACGGAGGCGGATATGTATTTGACTGCCGAAGCACACACAATCCCGGACGCTACGAACAATACAAGCCACTCACCGGCCTTGATGCTCCCGTAATCAAATTCTTGGAGGACGACGGCGAAATTCTCACATTCCTTGATTCTGTATACAAGTTGGCTGATGCACACGTGACACGCTACATGGAACGTGGATTTACAAATTTAATGTTCTCATTCGGCTGTACAGGTGGGCGACACCGCAGTGTATACTCTGCCCAACACCTGGCCGAGCATATACACCAAAAATTCGGCATAGAAGTACATATCTGTCATAGGGAGCAAGGCATTTCTGACACGCTTAATACCACCAAATAGCACATATCTGCAGACTGAAGGTGTACTTACAGAAAGGCGCTGACTGACGACAAACTGCGAGTTAAGTTTCTCTAAAAAAGCACTTGAGATATATTGTTATCCAATAATAAGCAGTAACTTTGCTTTAAGACATGCCTATGAATACAGCCGAAATGAACCATTTTCAAGACATTTATGACGCATTAGACCATGGCCAAACAGATGAAGCCATGCGACTTATCTGCCAAGAGCAACAAAAAACAGAGCATTCGGCAGAACTCTACTACTTGCAAGGTAAAGTATTCATGAAGCAGTCTGACTGGGGCAATGCCATTTCGTGTTTTCTAAAATCTGAAGAGATTGAACCGGAAGGCCCCGCACGCCAATGCAGATTGATGCTGACAGAAATCATGGATTTCTACAACAAGGACATGTACAACCAATAACACATACACTCATGCCCCTGAAGCCGGGCAGGAATTTGATACATATTAATATGAGCAAAATGAAAGGAGCTCTTGTCATCGACACCAAACGGTGCAAGGGATGCGGACTATGCATTGTGGCATGTCCCACCCATACGCTCGCATTGTCAAAAAAAGAAGTCAACCATAAAGGCTATGCCTATTGCGAGGAAATAGCAGACACTTGCATTGGCTGCGCTTCGTGCGCCATTGTATGCCCCGACGGTTGCATTAGTGTTTATCGAACAAAAGAGTAGAATCAGGTATAAGAAAAGACTCACGCAAAACTATATATGTGTGCAGTCTGCCCTTGAAACATACTTCTATGAAAGAAGAAAACGAAGTACTCCTACTTAAGGGGAATGAAGCCATAGCACGCGCAGCCATACGCTGTGGGTGTGACGGATATTTTGGATACCCTATTACACCTCAAAGCGAGGTGCTTGAAACATTGGCTGAGTTAAAGCCTTGGGAAACTACCGGCATGGTGGTGTTGCAGGCTGAAAGCGAAGTAGCATCAATCAACATGCTATATGGCGGTGGCGGAAGCGGCAAACGCGTCATGACATCTTCATCATCACCTGGCGTAGCACTGATGCAAGAGGGTATCAGCTATATGGCTGGCGCCGAAGTACCAGGACTGATTGTTAATGTGCAGCGCGGTGGCCCTGGTCTTGGCACCATTCAACCATCACAAAGCGACTACAACCAAGCAACAAGAGGCGGTGGCAATGGCGATTACAACGTAATTGTATTGGCACCTGCATCTGTACAGGAAATGGCAGACTTTGTTGACTTGGCTTTTGAACTCGCATTCCGGTACCGCAACCCTGCAATGATACTTTCTGATGGCGTTATCGGCCAGATGATGGAGAAAGTTGTGCTTCCCCCGTTCAAGCCTCGCCGTACTGAGGAAGAGATTGCTAAAGAGTGTCCTTGGGCCGCTAACGGACATGGACTGAAAACACGTGGCCCCCAAGTTATCACATCTCTTGAACTTGAGCCGTCAAAAATGGAAGCTAAAAACTTGCATTTGCAGCACAAATATCAAGAAATAAGAGACAAGGAGGTTCGATACGAATGTCAAAACATTGAAGACGCGGACTATGCTATTGTAGCTTTCGGTTCGGCAGCACGCATCTCACAAAAGGCAATGGAAAGCGCCCGCAAGCAAGGGCTTAAAGTGGGATTGTTCCGCCCTATAACCCTATGGCCTTTCCCCGAAAAGCAAATCAGGGAACTCAGCAAGAAGGTCAAAGGTATTTTGGTCGTTGAAATCAATGCAGGACAAATGATATTTGACGTGCGATGCGCAGTTGAAGGCAGAACGCCCGTTGAACATTATGGACGTTTGGGAGGCATTGTACCCGACCCAGACGAAATTATAGAAGCCTTGCGAAAGTTACAATAACAAGTGCCATACGCACCTTTAACAACGCTTTAATATGATCAATAACAACACACCTGGAAACGGGCATGACATATTGGAACAGTTGCGTCAGTCAAGACAGGCGCAACAAAAAAGGCGCATGACGCATAATCTATTTCTGAGAAACATTCTCAATAGCATTTTCATCATTGTGGCTTTGGTTGCCATGATTGGTATCTTGGTTGACAACACACGTACCATGCTGTGGTATAGTGTCGGTTTATTTGCTGTCATCATCAAAATGGTTGAAGTTGTATTAAGAATGCCCGGAATAAAGAAAAATAATTTTTCAGCCAGAAACTCATGACAAGAGAAGATATTATCAAACCAGAGAATTTGGTGTATAAAAAGCCAGAACTCCTGAACGACACGGACATGCACTACTGTCCTGGGTGTTCGCATGGCGTTGTTCACAAACTTGTGGCAGAAGTCATTGCAGAAATGGGCCTGGAAGAAAAGACAATAGGTATCAGCCCTGTTGGTTGTGCCGTTTTTGCCTACCGTTACATTGACATTGATTGGCAGGAAGCTGCACACGGACGCGCGCCAGCACTTGCCACAGCATGTAAGCGACTTTGGCCAGACCGTTTGGTGTTTACATATCAGGGAGATGGCGATTTAGCATGTATCGGAACTGCCGAAACAATTCATGCCCTCAATCGTGGCGAGAACATCACCATGATATTCATCAACAATGCCATCTATGGCATGACTGGTGGCCAAATGGCTCCCACCACCCTATTGGGCATGAAAACTGTTACTTGCCCGTACGGCCGTGACCCTAAATTGCATGGCCATCCACTCAACATTACAGACCTCGCTGCAAACCTTGAAGGCACAGCATATGTTACACGTCAAAGTGTACATAGCGTTGCCGCCATACGCAAAGCAAAGAAAGCTATTCGCCATGCATTTGAAAACTCAATGCAAGGCAAAGGTTCTAATTTAATCGAAATTGTATCTACCTGTTCTTCTGGTTGGAAGATGTCACCCGTCAAAGCCAATGAATGGATGGAAGACCACATGTTCGACTTTTACCACATTGGCGACCTGAAAGATAAATAAACAAGACACATGAAACAAGAAATTATTATATCTGGATTTGGTGGCCAAGGAGTGCTTTCAATGGGCAAAATTTTAGCTTATGCGGCACTTATGGAGGGCAAAGAAGTAACATGGATGCCTGCATACGGACCTGAGCAACGTGGTGGCACAGCAAACGTAACGGTCATTATCAGCGACGAGCCTATATCATCGCCCATACTCAGCACATACGATACGGCCATTCTGCTCAACCAACCCTCACTCGACAAGTTCCAGCCCAAGGTTAAAAAAGGTGGTACTCTTATATACGACAGTTTTGGAATCATAGAAAAGCCTTCGCGCACAGACATCACCTCATGGCACATTCCTGCAATGGAATCTGCTGCCGAAATGTCTATGATGAAGTGCTTTAACATGTTCATCTTAGGAGGTTTTCTCAAAGTTCACCCAATCGTATCTATCGAGAGTGTAATGAAAGCCTTACGTAAGACACTGCCTGAGCGTCACCACAATCTGCTACCTATGAACGAGCAGGCCATTCTGAAGGGACGCGATATTATTTCGAAATAATAAAAAGGAGACCGTACTCCCCATATTAACCAAATAAAAAAACGATTATGGCAAACCGCAAACAACTCAAAAAGAGTATCAAAATGATCACTGGCGACCTCTTTGCCGATTGTGTGGCTTTAAGTATGTGCCAACAAGCAGACCGAACTGTGCTTGACGAACTTATGAAAGAGGTTATTGCCCTTCATGGTGAATATGTTGCACGCATCAGCCATACTGAAAAAGGATCTGAACGCGAATTTTATCGTAAGCTCAAACAAGAGTTTACCGATAAGGTTAACGACATTAATGCCCGCATCATAAAGGCATAAGGTCAAAACATAGTAGCGTTAGTCAAATGATTACCGATGTGCAAGTGTTTAACATCTGTATCAAAGCAGGTGTTGCGACACTTGCACATCTCGTTTGAGACAACTAATGGGTGGTTCTAATAATTCTGAAATAAGGAATTGTGCGCTCTCTGAAGTGTATTTTTGAAAGTTTGTTCGGTCATATAACCCGCTATGCTCCCTCACAACCTTTCAAAAATAAACTTCCGATAGAGTGCAAATCACATTTCAGAATAGCAGAACCCTAAAAACAGTTTTATAAGAACCACTCTAATACCAATTTTACATAAGAAAAATGCTCAAATCCATTTGCAAAACAATCCTGCACAGATGGTTAGGCTGGCGCATCGAAGTCACTGAACAGACGCCAGACAAATGCATTATTTGCGTGGCACCACATACAAGCAATTGGGATTTTATCATCGGAGAACTATACTACACTTCTATCGGATTGACCTCGAATTTCCTGATGAAAAAGGAATGGTTCTTTTGGCCATTTGGCCGATTGCTTAAGCGCATAGGAGGTATTCCTGTCGAGAGAAGCAAACATACAAGCATGACGGACCAGTTGGCCCAGAAAGCAAAAGAATCTTCTCATTTTTCACTTGCCATTACCCCCGAGGGTACAAGGTCTTTAGCCAAGCAGTGGAAAAGAGGTTTTTACTTTATCGCATTAAAGGCACAACTTCCTATTTTGCTTTACGCTATCGATTATCCCAACAAGCGCATTGTGTGCACAAAAACACTCAACCCATCTGGAAACGTTGATGCGGATATGCGCATCATCATGGAATATTATCGCCCGTTTGAAGGTAAACGCCCCGAAAAATTTGTGGTTGAAGAAATCGCCCAATAATTACGCTCCTGACTTCATCACTTTTTGTGCCATTGAATGGCGCGTATTGAAAAACGCTGAGTGACGCCATTAAAATGGGCACCTTAGAGTGGTGCATTGACAAAGTCAGGAAAATACGCAAGCTCTAATAGGGGCGATTCCTATCAGATTTACAGGTTAAAAAGCAAATTTGAAGCCATGTAAAGGACTGTTGTGCCAGGGCATTGCACTCTAATGGGGGCGACGCGTCTCGCGTCGGGTATTAAGGAAAGGCTCACTGACAGGCATGTAATTAGTGCTGTCTGTGAGTCTTTGTTTAGTAGTGTATGAACCTTTTCTTTAATGCCCGCGGGACGCGTCGCCCCCATTAGTGCTTGCGCTTGGTGATTGCGTTTGGTACTTGCGTTTAGTGGTAGCGGTACCTTTTACCATACTACAACAACTTACACACCGAGTATCTTACATCTTACACTAATACGCTACAACTCATTGATTGTCAAAACTTTACTTAGTGTAAGATGTTGCCAATTTTACCTACACGCACCCTACACAACCCACACGCTGCCACACGGCACAAGTACGGGAGGGTGATATCACAGCATAGGGGAGCAGAAAAGTCTGTCGCTCCGACAGATTTCTCTACGTCCCTGTGGCGTATACCCCACCGCATACGTCCAAACCGACTGCGAGGCAG
>ERZ1023834.164-NODE-164-length-8695-cov-6.436458_pt1 | contig 8695 bp, 8 predicted proteins | sample MGYA00380382_ERZ1023834 | MGnify/ENA primary metagenome ERZ1023834 (study PRJEB33179, sample SAMN07449066) | human gut metagenome | biome: Human-gut; feature: Human associated habitat; material: Faeces | host: Homo sapiens | place: India:Kasaragod | collected... | reverse complement strand
CCCATTATCCTTTAGCTGCACCCCTGGCAATTGTTCAATCAGTGCATCAAGCATTGAGCCTTGCGATAATTGAAAAGCATATGCGTTATAAACAAGCGTATCATTCTTCATCACCATTTTTATTTTGGTAGCAGTTACCACAGCCTCTCCAAGTTGGTGATTCTTTGGACGTTTGCGCATCTTTATCACATCATCAAAGCAAGCTACTTGTGCGCCCTTCCGAACTTGCACCTTTACAGGGTAATAAAGCGTCTCATATTTTTCATGCGACAAGCGTAGCAGATAGTTACCATTACATGGAACCTTAAATTCGATCATTGCTGTCACTGGGATACCATCATTTCTTTGTACCCCCCATTCTCCCCTACACACATAAGCAGAGTCTGTTCGCAACACTTCTACCCCACCATCGTATATTATATCTTTGGTAAATGCATCTGCAACAGGCATCAAGACCATGATCGAATCAGATTGCTGGGCTTGAGCACAAAAAGGGAGAAAGAATAATAGTGCAATAAATATATTTCTCATGGTACTTAATCAAGAATGTTAGCGGTTTTTACATAATAAATAATGTAGGCCGCGAATCACCCAAAAAACTGGAGGAAACAATGCCCACACTATTTTAACAGAGTCATGTTAGTGGTCACCAACGGCTACAACTTGTAGTTATTAAAGCAAACCATACAAGTCCACCTTTGTATTAGCAGCCAAAGTTGTTTCTGGCGTTACAGGTTTTGATGGAATGGTTATCGGTACTTCTTGGCATGCAAAATTAATTGAACCCTCGTCATTCAAACATTCAGCATTTGTGCATACGCTATTGTTGCAAGAAACATTATTACACAAATAGTTTTTGCACCCTCTGTTCTTGCAGTCCCTATCGGCTCCACAAGTTGAAATACCGCCAACTATGTTGTTTCAGGATTTTCTGCTGCAAAATTACGCAATTTCAAGCAGCGAAACAAAAAAAACGGGTATACTTTACAGGCATACCCGTTCCATATAAAACTTATTGACTATCAGCATATTTACATCTTTAGCGAGGTATACCGATGGTATACATTTGCACTACAACGACATCACGTATTCACGAACCGACATTTTGTACATTGTTTCCTAGCGGGAGGGAGCAAATTGCAGACAAATTACTGACACAAAACTCACAGTCGTTCGACAAAGACGACGATTCATAATGAACCATTACCCTTGCGTTTCAGCAAACTGCATTCTGCTTTCTGAAGAAACTAAAGTTTACACTGCCATAAGCACGGTGTTCTACAAAGTCGGGGCGATTGCTGAAATCGTAGTTCTTGCCATGCTCAAGCACGAACAAGCCTCCCTCTTTCAGCAGAGCCGACTGCATGACGCGGTCGGGCAATTCGCCGAGTTCGGGCAGTGCATAAGGCGGGTCGGCAAACACCAAGTCGAACGACTCGCCACAACGTTCAATAAAGCGCAAGGCGTCGCCACACATGGGTGTCCATGCCTCATCGCCCAAAGCACGCTGACACTGCTGTATGAAAGCAAAGTGGCGGCGGTCCTTTTCGATGGTCATCACACGCCGGCAGCCGCGCGACAGCAACTCAAGCGATATGCTGCCCGTACCACCAAAAAGGTCGAGCGCGGTGGTATCTTCAAAGTCTACGTATGCACGCAACACATTGAACAGGTTTTCTTTAGCAAAATCGGTTGTGGGACGGGCCTTGAACGTGCGTGGCACTTCAAAATGGCGTCCTTTGTATATTCCTGTTATAATTCGCATATTCTTTAATAGAAGCATTGGCGGAATTAGCAAACAAGTTGACTTGTTAACTCAGAATTCCGCCAACGCGTGTTAATGGGTAAATATAAGTAGGTGTTCAAAATTATTTTATACAATCAGCAGGTGTCATTTTCACATTGAAAGCACATTCTCGAGACGCATCTGTCCCCTTCGGCCTCGGTCACATAGCCCGCTATGACCCCCTTCGGTTCCCCCGTTATCGGGGGACAGAAACCCTCACCCGAAGGGAACATCTGCGCCCCGATAATGCACTTTCAATGTAAAATAATTTTGAACACCTACTTAGCTATTTAAGCAGTGCACACATCAAGTCGTACGGCACCCCCTCGGTGGTTGATACCGCATTGCGGTTGAACTCTGCCGAGGGATTGACGGGATACACGCGGGGGGCATATTTCTGCAACTCGTCTATCACAGGGTCACGCAGCAAGGGCGCGCCTGCCACAAACAGGGGTGTTTCGGCCACATCGAGTGCCAAATGGCGCACCAAATTAAACACATAATAGTCTACATCGGTTAGTGTGCGCACCATGTAGGTGTTGAGCATTACAAGGCGGCTGTCTTCGAGCACCACCACGTCAATCACCCCATCGTGGGTATAAACGAACAGACGCTTGCCATGCGTGGTGTCGATGCCCTTCTGTGCAAAATGCTGCACCAAGGGGGTCAGGGCTGCAGTATAGCGCACCTCGCCAAAAGCCTCCTCGAGGGTGCGGCATGTCACCTCTGGCAGGGCAAAAAGGAATACGGCGTTCGAGGCTGGCACCGTGTCGTAAAACACACGTTGCTTGTCGCCGGGCGTGAAACAAAAGTTGTAGGTTGTCTCAACGTCCTCCTCCTGAAACTCGGCCAGTGGCACGGGGGTGACGGTGGCATTAACATACACCTCAACCTTGTCGTACTGTTGCTGCAACATCTCAACCTGCTGCATGGCCATGCGCAGGTTGACCGTGAGCGACACTTGCGGACGCACATGGTAGGGGTGAAATTCAAATTTCGGCGGTTGACCTGCTTCGTAGGTGGCAAAGCAGATGTCGGTGTCGGATATACGGATATGTAGGGTCAAAATTGTAGGTCTGATTTAGCCGCGGCATATTTTGCCGTGAGCATGGTCTATAAAATATTTTACTATCAAAGCGAGCAGCACCCCCATGCTATTGGTGGCAAAGTCGGCCCAGTCGCCTGTGCGGTAGGTGGTCAGATATGCCTGAGCCAACTCTATCACGCCACTCATCAGAATGGGCGCCACCACACCTATCAAGGCCAAGCGGCACTTGTGCCATTTATAGCCGTTGCACTTGTATTCGAACCAAAACACGCTGCATGTGCCAAGATACATGAACAGATGCACAATCTTGTCGATATAAGGAATGTCGTCAAGCGTGCGCACATGAGGCGGACGGAACAGACACAGATACCATATCAGCGCCACACATGCCAATGTGATCGGAAAGTATTTTCGTAGCTTTTGCAATATTACCAAAACTTGTTTTGTGAAGGGTTATACTCAAATCCGGCATCGGCCATTTTCTGTTCGAGTTGCTGCTTGTCCACATCGAGGTCATCACACAGTGCGTCGAGCGAGCTGTAGTCGTCGCGCAACTTGGTATTAACGTAGCTGAAAAGCATCATGGGGTCTTGTGGTAGTGACATATCAATATTTGTTCTGAAATTTTACAATCGTTTCTTATGCAGTGCAAAAGTACGTCTTTCCAACTGAAAAACCTACAATTACGGTCGTTTACTCCTGCCCTGCACTCCAATTCACCAAATACACCCTTTCGGTGGTACGCGTAAAGGCTGTGTAGAGCCATCGCAAGTAGGGCTGTCCGAGCGCGTCGTCGGGCACATAGCCTTGGTCTACATACACTCTGGCCCACTGTCCGCCTTGTGCCTTGTGGCAAGTTACGGCATAGGCATACTTTATTTGCAAGGCATTATAGTAGGGGTCCTGGCGCAGTGCCTTCATACGGTCCTTTTTGAGCGGAATGTGCTGATAGTCCTCAAGCACCGATTCGTAAAGGCGGGTGCTCTCATCGCGTGTGAGCGACGGCGACTCCGACTGCAGGGTCGACAACAGCACACGGCAGTCCAGCTCGTAGCCGTCATAGTCGGCAAAGCGCAATGTGGCATCGGCAAATCTGAAACTATACTGCTCATGCACATTGCGTATGCGCACCACCTCGGCCGTATCGCCATTGGCTATGAAGTCGAACGGCATGCGTTCGTCGCGGGGCAGCGTCTTGGCATATTGCTCTGTCCAAAAGTAGTTATTTTTGACAGCCATCACCAAATCGCCGCGCGTCAATTCTTCCTCACGGTCGAATATGCGTGAGCGTATGCCATTGTTGTAAATGTTGGCACGCTTGTTTGAGCGTGTCACCACTATCACATCATCGGCCCCAAAGGCTTGATAATCGCTTACAAGGCTCTCTATCAGTTCGTTGCCCGGCAAGGCACGCACCTCGCCATGCGGGTCGGTGTTGATGGGCGGAATGCCTTCGAAGCCTTGTTGCAGCAGCTGCCGCAGCATGGTGGCGCCCGACAGCACATCGCTGTCCTTGCTCTGTCGCACCACTTCGGTCAGGTCGGCACTGCCCACCAGCAGCCCGTAGCGCGTCAGCACATCGTTGCTCAACGCCGGACTTTGCTCCTCACCCACTGGCGGCAGCTGGGCGGTGTCACCCACAAACAACAAACGGCACCCCTCGCCCGAATAGACGTAGCGCACAAGGTCGTCCATCAGCTCGCCAGAGCCAAACAGACTGTCGCCCATCTGTCCGGTGCCACTGCTTATCATTGATGCCTCGTCCACCACAAACAGGGCATGGCGCAGCTTGTTAAACCCTAACGAGAAACGTGTGCCTTCGCCCTGGAAGGTTTGCTGGCGGTATATCACGCGGTGTATGGTATAGGCCGGTGTGCCGGCATGATGCGAAAATACCTTGGCAGCCCTGCCTGTTGGGGCAAGCAGCACCACCTCGCGTTTGAGCAGACGCATCACGCGTACCAGGGCGCCTACCAACGAGGTTTTGCCCGTACCGGCATATCCGCGCAATATGCACGCGGCATCGGCACGCGGAGTTGTAACAAAATGCGCCAGCAGCGTGGCGGCACGCTGCTGTGTGGGGGTGAACGGGAACGCAAATTCCTGCGCTATGAGTTGATATATTTCGTCGTTAAGAGCCATGGAAGGTCAATGTACGAAGTTGATAAGTTGATGGGGTGATAAGTTGATAAGTTGATAAGTTGACAAGTTGACGGGTTAACGGGTAAGTTTGCCAAGCTTTTTAAGCTTCTCACCATTATGACTTTAACATAACAAGTAGTGTATGGCACACATACTTGTCAACCTGTTAACTTGTCAACTAATTCCGCCAACGCATATTACTTATGCCTTGCGAGCAAAGTGCGCAGCATACGCAGCTATCACTACAAAGCAACACAATGGCACGATAAAAGCCATTGCCATGCTTGCATGGTCAGCTATAAGCCCCATCAGCACAGGCGCAATGGCACCGCCCACAATTGACATTATCAAGAACGATGAGGCACGCTTGGTATGTTGGCCAACTCCCTTCAGGGCCAATGCAAATATGGTTGGGAACATGATGCTTTCGCACAAATAACACAACATAAAGGCTGCCACGCCTGCCACACCCGCACCACTGAGCAGTACAGCCATGGCCAATGTGGCTCCTACGGCACAATAGAGCAACACACGCTCGGCACGCACACGCAGCATAAGCCAGCTGCCACCCATACGGCCTACCATGAACAAACCCATACCGCCGAAGCCTAACAATAACGAGGCGTTGACATTGCTCACACTTGCGTGTTCGGTCACATAATTGATAAAGAAACTGTTTATGCCTGTCTGCGCTGCCACATAAAGGAATAGCGCTATCAATCCATACACAAAATTGCGATGTTGCCACAACGAGTCTGTGGCGTGTGCCGACGCTGTCTGTGCGTCCCCGTCGGCCTGCACTTCGGGCAACTTGACTTGCGCAAACACCAGTGCCACACACAGCACCACTACGCCTATAATGGCATAGGGTATGGCTATGCTGCCCTTGTCGGCCCCCACTGCAAAAGCAAAATGCCCGCCAATGAGCGGACCGACTATCCACCCCAGCCCATTGAACGATTGCGACAGATTGATACGTCGCGCCGCCCCCTCGGCATTGCCAAGCACCGTGACGTAGGGATTGGCTGAGGTTTCAAGGCACGTGAGGCCGCAACCTATTACAAACAGCGAAAACAAAAAGAATGGGAACGACAACAGTTGTCCGCCCGGAATGAACAACAGCGCACCTATGCCATAAAGCAGCAAGCCCGTTATCACACCGGCCCTGTAGCCGTAGCGCTTAATTATCTGTCCGGCTGGGAGGGCCATCACAAAATAGCCGCCATACATCACCGCCTGCACCAAGGCTGACTCGGTCTTGCCCACGCCCTCCATGGTTTCCTGGAAATGCTTGTTCAGCACATCTAATATGCTATGGGCCAAGCCCCATAAAAAGAATAATGAAGTGACCAACACAAAGGGCCACAAATAATTTTTTCCGTCTGCCGTTCTGAACAGACCTGGTTTGGTATTTGCCATGCTATAAATAGGTATTCAACATATTTGCCCGACACATAATTATTCAAGTTTCGGATTTAGCAAATGCGGGCTGAAAGCCCAATGTAATCCATAGCCCAGGGCAACACCCTGGGTGGAATTGAACAAGGAAGTGACGCCCTGTAAGGGCAGAAGTAAAGCCACCTCATCATACTTTTGCCCTTACAGGGCGTAACGTTTCTTCTTGCGGACGACCCAGGGCGTTGCCCCGGGCTATGGATTACATTGGGCTTTCAGCCCGCACTTGCTAAATCCGAAACTCGAGTTAATTATGACGGCGAACATGTAATGGGTTGTTTGTGTAAGCAGATATTCAATGTTAGGTTGTGTCACGCGTTGGCGGAATTAGTAAACACGTTGACAAGTAATTCCGCCTACGGATTTATATCAACAGAATTCGAACACCCGCCTATAACTCGGACAAAGGTAGCAATAATTTTACAAACTTGCACACTCGGGCATTCCATACACCGCGTGCACACAAATTTGCAATGCCACGCCCGCTACATTTTATTCTTTACACTTTTGTCTGCACTCTGCACTTTTTGTCTGCACTCCGTTGATAATCAGAGCATTACGCAGTGTAGACAAATCTCAATAATGCCTGCACTGCTGTCTGCACACGCCACGCCTGCTTGTCTATGTCAAGGGGTGCATTTATCAGTTTCGGGAGGCCGTTTTCTCAGTTTCGGGAGGGCAGATTTTTATTCCGTCCGACCCAAAATCCGCTTGCCCTATGCCGCAACACCGCACTGGTTTGACAGGTGCACGCACCGGGGCAGACAGCACAACATGCGCGTGCAGACAACGAGGGAGTGGCAGCAATATATAACATTTCATGTCCGCTCAGTGCATACACGTGTGCAGGTTATTTTAGCCGTTGTCTACACTAACGAAACGCATGATTATCAACGGAGTGCAGACAAAAAGTGCAGAGTGCAGACAAATGTACACAGAATAAATTGATAGGGGGTGCAGCCCACGGCGAGATATGCACACATTTGCAAAATGCACCAAATATGTTGGTCAATCTCAACTCTTTGTTGTACATTTACATCACCAACTACACGCGGGCTACAATCAGACAGCAAGCCGACGGGACATAAACATCATAAACCCATTGGCATTTTTGGAGTTAACGGGGTTACGAGTTGACAAGTTAACCCGTTAACTAATCCCGCTAACGCCTATCACAAACAACAGATTACGACCCATGAAAATAGCCGAAATAATAGCCAAACAACTCGGACTGCGCGAAAAGCAGGTCGAGGCAACCATCAACCTGCTCACCTCGGGCGCTACCATACCTTTTATCAGCCGCTACCGCAAGGAGGCTACCGGCGGACTTAATGAGGTGCAAGTGGCACAGGTTAAGGAGCAGAATGACAAACTGGAGGAACTTGTACACCGACGCGACTACATCATCACAACCATTGAGGAACAAGGCAAACTGACTGACGAACTGAAGAAGCGCATCGAAACCTGTTGGGACGCCACGCTGCTTGAGGACATGTACCTGCCCTTCAAACCCAAACGCAAGACTCGTGCCGAGGTGGCACGCAAAAAGGGACTTGAGCCATTGGCCGACATGCTGATGCTGCAACCATTCAAACAACCGGAGACGGCTGCTAAAGCTTTTGTCAAAGGCGAGGTGGCCAATACGGACGAGGCGCTGCAAGGGGCACGTGACATCATAGCCGAAAGGGTGAACGAAAATGAACGCTCACGGCAAACGGTACGCCGCTCGTTTGAGTGTACGGGCATGATACGCTCCAAAGTGGTGAAAGGCAAGGAGGCCGAGGCTGGCAAGTTTCGCGACTATTTTGACTGGAGCGAGCCGCTGAAGCGCTGCACCTCGCACCGTCTGCTGGCCATGCGCCGAGGCGAGGCCGAGGGCTACTTGCGTGTGAGCATCTCGCCAAGCGACGATGATGACTGCATAAGCCGGGTGGAACGCGGCTATGTGAAGGCGGGCACACCGGCAGCCGCACAGGTTGAAATGGCCATTGCCGATGCTTACAAGCGACTGCTGAAGCCAAGCATCGAAACGGAATTTGCCGGCGCCAGCAAGGGCAAAGCCGACGAGGAGGCTATACACGTGTTTGCCAACAATCTTAAACAACTGCTGCTTGCAGCCCCTCTCGGGCAAAAACGCATCATGGGCATTGACCCGGGATTTCGCACTGGCTGCAAGGTGGTATGCCTCGATGCACAGGGCAACTTGCTGCACAACGAGACTATATTTCCACACCAACCACAAAACCAGTATGCAAGGGCGGGGT
>ERZ1023834.158-NODE-158-length-8808-cov-6.234320_pt1 | contig 8808 bp, 7 predicted proteins | sample MGYA00380382_ERZ1023834 | MGnify/ENA primary metagenome ERZ1023834 (study PRJEB33179, sample SAMN07449066) | human gut metagenome | biome: Human-gut; feature: Human associated habitat; material: Faeces | host: Homo sapiens | place: India:Kasaragod | collected... | reverse complement strand
TCGAACAGCACTTCGCCCACTTGTCGCGGCGAGGTGAGCAAAAATTCCTGGCGTGCCAGTTGGTAGATGTCGGTCTCGAGCTGTTGCATGCGCTCCGTAAAGTGTTGGCCGGTTTGGGCCAGCGTGTTGGTGTCGAGGCACACGCCGTTCATCTCCATGCGTGCCAGCACGGGCATGAGTGGCATCTCTATCTCGTTGAACACATGGGTGAGCTGGTATTTTTCAAGTTCCTGCTTGAGCGGTTGCATGAGTTGCAGGGTGATGTCGGCGTCCTCGCAGGCATAGTCGCAAATTTGTGCGGGTTCGAGGTCGGCCATGTTTTTCTGCTTTTTGCCCTTGGGGCCAATCAGCTCATCGATGTGTATGGTTTGGTAGCCCAGGTATATCTCGGCCAGATAGTCCATGTTGTGTCGCAATTCGGGCTGCACCAGGTAGTGGGCCAGCATGGTGTCGAACATGGGGTGGGCGAGGGTAATGCCGTAAGTGTGGAGCACGGTGAGGTCGTACTTGAGGTTCTGTCCTACTTTGAGCGTGTTGGGGCTTTCGTACAACGGACGGAAAATCTCAACCATGCGGCACGCTTCCTCCGTTTCACGTGGAACGGCAACGTACCAGGCCTTGCCGCCGTCGACGGCAAAGCTTAATCCTACCAATTTGGCGCTGATGGCATCGATTGAAGTGGTTTCGGTGTCGATGGCTACTGTGCTGAAAGTCAATAAATGCTCACAAAGCTGCTGCGCATCACTCTCATTATCAACGAGAACGTAAGTGTGTGGCACGTCATTGAGTGTTTTGTGCGTAATTTCTTTTGGCTCGTCTGCGCGATTGTCGGGCTGCGCGTCAAAGAGGGTGCCCCATTCGCTCACACTTTTTTGCACTTCGGCAGGTTTGTCGTCGAGTTTCTTGAGGAAGGCCCGAAACTCCAAATTTTCGTAAATCGGGCGCAAGGCCTCCTTGTTGGGCTCGGTGGTGTGCAGGGTATCGAGGTTGAGGTCGATTGGTACGTCGGTCTTGATGGTGACCAAGAATTTAGAAAAACTGATTTGCTCTTTGTTCTCCTCCACCTTGCGCTTGATGGCCCCCTTGAGTTGGTCGGTGCTGTTGAGCAGATTGTCAATCGAGCCAAACTGGGTGATGAGTTTGACGGCGGTTTTCTCGCCTACGCCGGGGCAGCCCGGCACATTGTCGGCTGTGTCGCCCATGAGGCCGAGCAGGTCAATCACCTGGTCGGTGTGGCTGATGCCGTATTTTTGGCAGACTTCATCGGGGCCGAGTTTCTCCATGGCTGAGGCGCCATGGCCGGGACGACGCATAAAAATGCCCGGTTTCACCAGTTGGGCATAGTCCTTGTCGGGGGTGACCATGTGCACTTCGAGTCCGGCCTCACGGCCCTTCATGGCCAGTGTGCCTATCACATCGTCGGCCTCGTAGCCCGGCACTTCGAGAATGGGTATGTTGTAGGCGCGTATGATGTCCTTGATAACGGGCACGGCCCACTTTATGTCTTCGGGCGTTGCCTCGCGCTGGGCCTTGTAGGCGGGGTAGGCTTCATGACGGAAGGTGCCGCCGGCGGGGTCGAAGGCAATGCCGATGAAATCGGGCTTTTCGGTGTTCAGTACATCGTTGAGTGTGTTGACAAAACCATACACGGCCGAGGTGTTCTGGCCTTTGGAGTTGATGCGTGGCGAGCGTATCAGTGCATAGTACGCGCGGTATATGAGCGCGTAGGCGTCGAGCAGATAGAGGGTTTGCATAGCTTATATATTGTTATTATGCTTACAAAAGTACGCAAATACTCTCGTACAATAAGTTAGTTTTTACTACTTTTGTAAGCTGAAACCGAAACGTATGGACAAATTAGCAGCAATTCGCCAACCTGTGTTGCAGGAGATGGCTCAGTACAAGGCTTTGTTTGACAACGCACTGACTCACGATGATGATTTTCTGGGCCAGGCGCTCGACTATGTGCGCCGGCGTCAGGGCAAAATGATGCGCCCCTTGCTGGTGGTGCTGATGGCTCGTGAGCTGGGGGACGTTTCGGTTGACTCGCTGCGCTCGGCGGTGACGCTCGAACTGCTGCACACAGCCTCGCTTGTGCACGACGATGTGGTGGACGAGAGTGGCGAACGACGCGGACAACGCTCGGTGAACGCTGTGTATGACAACAAAGTGGCGGTGCTGGTGGGCGACTACCTGCTGTCGACTTCGCTGCTGCAGGCTGCCATGACGGGCAACATCGGGGTGGTGGAGATTATTTCGCGCCTGGGTGGCACGCTTTCGGAGGGCGAGATTTGCCAGTTGGCTAATATCCGCAACGAGGCTATCACCGAGGAGGCTTATTTTCATATCATTCACCACAAAACGGCGGCGCTCTTTGCGGCTTGTGCCGAACTGGGGGCCATATCGGCTGGCGCCGATGCTGAGTATGTGGCGCGTGCCAAGCGTTTTGGCGAGATTGTAGGCCTTTGTTTCCAAATCAGGGACGACATTTTTGACTATTATGCCGACAACCGCATTGGCAAGCCTACGGGCAATGACATGCGCGAGGGTAAGCTTACCCTGCCGGCTATATATGCTATCAATAACGCTGATAACCAGGAAGTTAGAGCACTCGCCATGCGTGTAAAAAATGGCGAGGCCACGGCCGACGACATTGCAGCGCTGGTGGATTATACCAAAGCGCATGGCGGCATTGAATATGCGCAGCGGCGCATGGAGGAGTTTCACGCGCAGGCTTTGTCGCTGCTCGACAGTTGGCATAACGCTGAGGTGCGTGAGGCACTCAGGGGCTACATCGACTTTGTAGTGGAGCGCTCTTTGTAACAATATGTGATGCTGTGAAACGCCCATGGTAGGGCCGTTTTTCAAAGATACAAAAACCGGGCTGCATTTTGCCAATGTATGGCAGAATGCAGCCCGGTTTGTTGTGGTGTGTGTGTGGGCGGCTTAGAAGGGCTTTGCGTCCTCGCCCAAGATGTCGCTGACGAGCAGGTTGGCCAGACGGCTTGTGCCGATGCGGAAGAGGCCCTGCTTGATGTAGTCCTCGCCAAGGATTTCGCGTACCACGGTGTAGAAGTCTATGGCTTCGGCTGTGGTTTTGATGCCACCGGCAGCCTTGAAGCCTATAAACGTGCCTGTGAGGTCGTAATATTCCTTGATGGCGGTGCACATCACGTAGGCTGCCTCGAGCGTGGCAGCGACCTCTATTTTGCCTGTAGAGGTCTTTATAAAGTCGGCACCGGCGTACATGGCGAGTATTGCGGCGCGCTTGATGTTGACGGCAGACTTGAGGGCTCCCGTTTCGAGTATGACCTTGAGGGGCTTGTCGGCACAGGCGGCTTTTATCTCTTCAATCTCGTCGGCACAGGTTTCGTAGTCGCCGCTGAGGAAGGCGCCCACGTTGAGCACACAGTCGCACTCGTCGGCTCCGTCGTGTACGGCAAGGGCAGTCTCGGCGGTCTTGATTTCGATGAATGTTTGTGACGATGGGAAACCGCCTACCACACAGGCTACCTTGACGCCGTCGGCTTCGAGGCTCTCGCTTACTATCTTTGCAAAGTTGGGATATACGCAGATGGTGGCCAGGGGTGGGAGGTCGGGGTGTGCGTCTGCAAACTCATTGACACGCTCGGTGAGCTGGAGCACGCTCTCTTGTGAGTCCGTCACCTTGAGGGTGGTCAGTTCGACGGTGCTGAGCAGCTGCTTGAGCACCTCGGGGGTGTTGTATTTGCTGCGGTTGTCGGCCACGAGTTTGTGAACTTGGGCGCTAACTTGGGCGTCGTCGAGGTGAAGATTGAACTTGTCGAATGCTTGTTCGTATTTGCTCTTTTGAGCATCGTTGCGGTTGATGTGTAATTCGGGCATAGTCTCTTGATATGTGTGTTATTGTGTTGTGTGCGCGGGCGGTTCAGGGCTGCTCGCGGGGTGCCAGTTTGGGGTTGTTGAGGTGGCGTGTGGCGTCGCGCTTGGTCTTCTTTTCAAAACTCTGCTCCATGGCCTTGGTAAGGTCTACACCGGTTTGGTTGGCCAGGCAAATGAGTACCCACAGCACGTCGGCCATCTCTTCAGAAGGGTCGTGTGTCTCGCCTTTTTTGAACGATTGGTCGCCATACTTTCGGGCCATCACACGGGCCAGTTCGCCCACCTCCTCAGTGAGGCAGGCCATGTTGGTGAGTTCGCTGAAATAGCGTACGCCATAGGTGTGTATCCATTTGTCTACACGAATTTGTAGGTCGGCTAAGGTTTGGGGCATTATTCTTTGTTTTTGGTGTCCATGCAGATGGTTACCGGGCCGTCATTGAGCAGCTCGACTTTCATGTCGGCCCCGAACTCGCCTGTGCCGATGGGGCGGCCGAGGGCCTGCTCGAGAGCCTGGCAAAAGTATTCGTAAAGGGGTATGGCGTGCTCATGGCCGGCGGCGCGTATGTACGACGGGCGGTTGCCTTTCTTGTATGAGGCCATGAGGGTGAATTGGCTTACTACGAGCGCTTCTCCGCCAATGTCTTGCAGGCTGCGGTTCATCACCCCGCCTTCGTCGTCAAACACGCGCAGAGCGCTTATTTTGCGGCATAGCCAGTCGGCGTCGTCGCGGTTGTCGGCCTCTTCAATGCCTAACAGAATGAGGAAACCTTGGTGTATGGCCGATTTTATTTGGCCGTTGATGGAGACTGATGCGTGTCGCACGCGTTGTATTACTGCTCTCATGTGGGCAAAGTTACGTCTATTTATCCGTTGGTGTGCAGATTGTGGTATATTTTTTCGCCGCGGGTTGTGCCTAACAGGGCTTGCAGCTCGGGCAGGGTGGCTTCCTTTATGCGTTTGACGCTCTTGAACTGCTTGAGCAGGGTTTGCTTGGTGGCGGGGCCTATGCCTGCTATGGTGTCGAGTTCGGAGGCTGTCTGGCGCTTAGAACGCTTGTCGCGGTGAAAACTTATGGCGAAGCGGTGTACCTCGTCCTGCATCTGTGTGAGGGTGCGGAACAGCTGGCTTTCGGGTTTGATGCCGATGATGGCGGGCGGAAAGCCGTAGAGCATTTCACGGGTGCGGTGGCGGTCGTCCTTGGCCAGGCCGGCTATGGGAATTTCGAGTCCCAGCTCGTCCTCAACCACCTCGCGTATCATTTCCATTTGTCCGCGTCCGCCGTCGGCTATGATGAGGTCGGGCAGGGGGCGCCCTTCCTGGCTCAGACGGGTGTAGCGGCGGCGCACCACTTCTTTCATTGAGGCGTAATCGTCGGGGCCGGTCACGGTTTTGATGTTGAACTTGCGGTATTCGCTTTTGGCGGGTTTGAGCTTTTCAAACACGACGCAAGCGGCCACGGCATCGGCGCCGCTGATGTTGGAATTGTCGAAAAGTTCGATGTGAAGGGGTAATTTGGGCAGACCTAAGTCGCGCTGTATCTCCTTCATCAATCGTGTCTGCTTTTGTTCGGGATTGAGCTTGTCAGCTTGCTTCAGACGGTCGAATTTGTACTGCTTGACATTGAGCTTTGACAGTTCGAGCAGCTTCTTTTTGTCGCCCTTCTGGGGTACAGTCTGCTCTACCATGCCATCGGGCAGGTCGACGTGGAACGGCACAACTATCTCTTTCGACTGGCTGGCGTAGCGCTCGCGCATCTCGATAATGCCCAGCGTGAGCAATTCTTCGTCGGTTTCGTCGAGCTTTTTCTTGTATTCAAAGGTGAATGCCTGGTTGATGCAGCCGTTGGTTACGTGCAGATAATTGATGTAGGCCGTTTTTTCCTCGGTCTCGATGTTGAATACGTCTATATTGTGCAACACGTTCGACACCACCTCGCTCTTTGCGCGGTAACTCTCTATCAAGTCGTACCGCCGCTTGATTTCTTGTGCCTCCTCAAAACGCAGTTCGTTGGCCAGGGCTATCATCTCTTCGCGCATTTTGCGGGCCACATCGGCGGTGTTGCCTTTCAGTATTTCCTTGCAGGCTTCAATGCAGCGCATGTAGTCGTCGTGGCTTTGCTTGCCCACGCATGGAGCCTTGCAGCGGTGTATGTGGTAGTCGAGGCAGACGTCGTATTTGCCGTTTTCAACGCCCTCGCGGGTCATGGGAGTGTGGCACGGGCGCGGTTGGTACAGTTCGCGGCACAAGTCGAGCAGTGCATAGAGAGTGGGCACATGGCTGTAGGGGCCAAAGTATATTGCGCCGCGTTTGCCACGCTGCCGTGTTTTGAATATGCGAGGCAGATATTCGGTGGTGATGGCGATGGAAGGGTAGGTTTTATCGTCTTTGAGCAGTACGTTGTAGTGCGGCTTGTAACGCTTGATGAGGTTGTTTTCAAGCAACAAGGCGTCGGCCTCCGTCTTTACCACCACATAGCGTATGTCGCGTATGTGTGTGACGAGCAATCGGGTTTTGCGCGTCTGCTGCTCTTTGTTGAAGTATGAGCTGACGCGTCGTTTCAGGTTCTTGGCCTTTCCAACGTAAATGATAGTGCCCGAATCATCGAGGTACTGGTAGCACCCCGGTGTTTCGGGCAGATTATTTACGATGCCTTTGAGGTAGGTTTGTAACTCGGCATTCATTCGTTGATGGTGAGTAGTGTTGTAATGTCAAGGTCTTTGCCAAGGGCTTTGCGTCCCTCAAGGCCTTCCATTTGCAATTCTATAAGGAAATTTATGTACGTATGCTTCGGTTTGAACGCTTGTACAAGGTCGTATGCAGCTTGCATCGAACCACCGGTGGCGAGCAGGTCGTCGTGTATCAACACCACATCGTCGGCGGTGATGGCGTCGGCGTGTATTTCGATGGTGTCGTAGCCGTACTCTTTAAGGTAGGTGGCTTTGCGTGTTTCGGCTGGCAGCTTTCCGGGTTTGCGCGCCATTACAAAGCCGGCACCGAGTTTCTGGGCCAAAATGGCGCCCATTACAAAGCCGCGGCTTTCAATGCCCACTACCTTTGTAATGCCCTTGTCTTGGTAAATACGCACCAACTCCTGCGCCATTTCTTCGATGCACGCGGGATTTTTGAACAGTGTGGTAACGTCCTTGAAGTGTATGCCGGGTTTCGGAAAGTCGTATACCGTGCGGAGATTGTCTAAAAGCAGTTTTGTATTCATGAAATTCCTGATTTTGATATGCTTTAGTATTGTTTGTTTCACGTGGAACGCGAACTAAACGGCGGTAAAATGGCCGTATTTGGCTGTTTAAGCGCCTATACGGGAATATTCTGTTAGAGCGTTACTTTAAGTAAGCTGCGGGCAGAACGAGCGGCGAGCGGTCTTGAAATAAAAGTGCGCCGCTCGCCGTCCTGTCAAGCACCGCCTATCGTCCCATCAAAACAAGCAGTACGCTGATGTCGCTTGGCGAAACACCCGGAATGCGGCTGGCCTGTGCAAGCGTCTCGGGGTCGATTGAAGTAAGCTTTTGGCGTGCTTCAGTGCTCAACTGCGTGATACTGTCGTAATCGAAGTGTCCGCGTATTTTGATATTCTCAAGGCGCTGCATCTTGTCGGCCATGGCACGCTCGCGAGCTATGTAGCCGTGGTATTTCATTTCTATTTCGGCCGCCTCAATCGTTTCTTCAGCGTCAGAAGTAATGGCGGCGAGAAATTCCTTAAATGGTGCGATGGCATCAGCCAATTTTAGCAGCGATAATTGCGGACGGTTGATGAGGTCGAACAATTTGCAGCCGCGCTGGAGTGGGGTAGTGCCCACCTCTTCAAGAAAGGCGTTGATGTCGTTTGGCTTGATGGGGTACTGCTTGCAAAAATCGATGATTTCGCCAATCTTCTCTTTCTTCGCGTGAAAACGCTGCAAACGTTCCGCTGTGGCCAATCCAAACTTTTCGGCATAAGGCGTGAGGCGAATGTCGGCATTGTCCTGGCGCAGCAGTATGCGGTATTCGGCTCGCGAGGTAAACATACGATAGGGTTCGTCCACGCCTTTTGTCACAAGGTCGTCGATGAGTACGCCAATATACGCCTCGTCGCGGTGGAGCACGAATGGTTCGCTTCCGGCGCACTTGAGTGCGGCATTGATACCCGCCATCAAGCCTTGGCCCGCCGCCTCCTCATATCCGGTGGTGCCGTTAACCTGTCCTGCAAAGAACAGGCCGCTGACAGCCTTAGTCTCGAGAGAGTGGTGCAACTGTGTGGGATCGAAAAAGTCGTATTCGATGGCATAGCCCGGACGGTACACCACAATGTCGCGGAAACACGGTATGCGCTTAAGAGCCTCAATCTGCACATTCATCGGCAGACTCGATGAAAAGCCATTCAGGTAAAGCTCGTTAGTTTCCACCCCCTCGGGTTCAAGAAACAAAGGGTGGTGGTCACGGTCGGGGAAAGTTACAAGCTTAGTTTCGATGCTCGGGCAGTAACGCGGACCGATACTCTTGATTTGGCCATTGTAGAGTGGGGAGTCGGCCAATCCAGAACGCAGCACCTCGTGCACCTCGGCGTTGGTGTCGGGAGTCCAGCAAGGCAGTGGCGGCGCCGGGAGGATCTGACTGAAGTAGGATCAGCGATGGTAATCCGTCTCACACGGCGGACCACTGATAGCGAGGCGTGGCCCAGCACGTTTGTCAATGCGCACAGGCGTTCCCGTCTTCATGCGTGCCGAGCGAATGCCCAGGCTGTTAATACTTTCGGTCAGGAAAGCCGCAGCAGGTTCGGCGCATCGTCCGCCGCTCACCTGTTTGCGACCAATGTGCATCAAGCCGCGCAGAAAAGTGCCCGCCGTAATCACCACGGCACGTGCCATGAGCGTGGCTCCCCAAATGGTGCGCACACCTTTCACCACGCCCTGCTCGGCAATCACCTCCGTCACCTCGTCCTGCCAAATGTTCAGG
>ERZ1023834.154-NODE-154-length-8958-cov-6.923060_pt1 | contig 8958 bp, 5 predicted proteins | sample MGYA00380382_ERZ1023834 | MGnify/ENA primary metagenome ERZ1023834 (study PRJEB33179, sample SAMN07449066) | human gut metagenome | biome: Human-gut; feature: Human associated habitat; material: Faeces | host: Homo sapiens | place: India:Kasaragod | collected... | reverse complement strand
CACTTTTTTTGTTGGGTGCAATGCCTTGGTGTTACCTTTGCAGCACTTTACTTTTGTACAAAACCAAATTGTATTGACTACCATGAAACGAATGCTTAACAGAATGCTGCGCTATGCCGATGCCATTGTGAAACGTGGCGTTGACAAACTGATAGATGTTATCGGACATAGCACGGAACCACAAACTGAAAACACAGAAACACCCCAGCAGCAAAAACGCATGCGCAATGACACTGACTGCGCACCACAAACAACTGGCCACACCACAGACTGCGGTCTGACCGAAGAAACCATCACCCTGATGGACGAACTGTACGACATTTGCTATAATGTGCTTGACCGCACGCCCGAAGTGCAACAGTGCGACCAAACGGACAAGGGGTCTGTGCCCGTGAGCAAACTGGTGCGCGACACCATGATGATTGACTTGCACAAACGGGGCTGCATGGTGTGGAACAACGACGCGGACCGCATTGTAGAGTCAAATAAAGCGTGCCGTGCGCGGTATGGGACAGAAGTTCACTGCCGTGGCTCTGGGGCGTGAGGCGCAAACATGACGAGGGGCACTGATTTTCATTACGCGCCATTCAACGGCGCAGAAAGTGATGGAATCAGGATATTGCGGCAAAATCCACAATATTCTGACTTCGTCACTTTCCCGCGCCATCACATAGCGCATATTGAAAAACGATGAGTTGCGTCATTTGATTGGGTGACGCATTGATGAAGCCAGGAAAGCACTATTTTACGGCTGATTGCTGCATGCGGGTATCACTTCTGGCCCTGCAAAAAATCGTTTGTCTCTTGATCGTACATATCGGTAGCTTCACGCATCTTGTCACGCATAAAAGTCACGACAAAACGAGGCGAGAGTATGCGAATGCCTGGGCCATAGCTCATAAACACGGAATACATTTCGAAATTGGTTATCACACGAATGCTGAAAATGCAACTATGGTCGGCGGGATTGGTGCTGACAAGCTGCTGCGAGGGATGAATAGGCTTGGTTTTGATGTATTGACTCTGCTCTGCGTTAGCCCAAAAGGAGATGAAAATAGGACGATTACCAATGTTCTTGCTCACTCCTATCACGTCGTCGAAGAAATGCGAGGCATCAAACTGCGGATTTTCACGAAAAGGCACATCGCAGGGTTCTATGGATTGAATGCGATCAAGGGCAAGATTGTAGAGTACGAGATCCTTGACTTTGGATCCGAAAAGGAACCAACGATTGCGGAACTCCTTGAGCAAGTAGGGAAAGAGCACATATTCAACAGGTTTGCGTGCCGAGAACGACTGATAACTAATACGTAGCGTTTGTTTATGAGCTATATAGTTGTATAACGGACTGAGCAAACGAAGTCCCCGAAGATTGGGTACACTATCAAAATGTATAATGGGCTTGCGACGCTTCTGCGTGATAGAGAGTTTGTCTTGCAAACGGCTCACCACATCGGATATTTCGACAAACTGATCAAAGTCCTCCAACTGTCGCAGCAGGTCTACAGCTTCTTGCATCACCTCGAAGTCACCTTGCGAAAGGGGCATGTTGGTAATGGAATATTCGGTGTCGGCATACCGATAATACTTATGGTCGTACACCTCAATAGGAGCATTATAGCCCAATTTATCGGAACGCATTATCTGTAAATCGTTCTGTACCGTGCGCAAACTAACACCTTTGCTTATACCCTCGCAGTCGTAGAGCGCATCGCTACAAGCCTCTACTAAATCGTCAATGGTCCATCGGCGATAGCGATTGCGAAGACAATTATCAATAGTTTTATAGCGTATTAAAGCATTTTTGTTGGCTGGCATAGCTTCAAGGTTTTGGTTATACAAGGACAAATGTAGCACAATCTGCGCAATGTTTCTGCGCAGACGGAAGAAAATGCGCTTTTTTCTTTAATTCTTATCACTTTTCTTTTATTACGCAAAAACATTGCGGAGCACACTTATTACTTTGCACTCGCAATCGGGACATGAGGAAACACTATTCCCTCTGCACATAAATATAAAGGAGAACCAAGCCATATCATGCTTCATTTACTAATAATACATAGTGACTCCCCGCTGATGGGGAAACCATGATTAACAATTTCCTCCTCTGTTACAATTAAAAGCAAGATGGTACAAGGCTGACTTACTTCAACATCAGTTTGCTAAACTTGACTCTTTATAGTCTGCCAATTACCATTTTGTACCGCCGCGATAGCTCAGTTGGTAGAGCGATTGTTTGAAAAGTGTGATAGAATTTTCTCACCTAAACAGGACTAACCATCACATACTCCTACAATTACAATGTGTCGCAGGTTCGATTCCTGCTCGCGGCACGCTATTTTCAAAAGCACAAAGGTGGCATAACATCTGATGAAGCACTTTATCCCGTGCCTTCGCCAACCAGGGTAAACCTTCTAAATGCCTTGAGAATACACCTTTTTCAGAACAAATAAATTGAACAGGTCTAAGAACGACATACTCCTGATTTTGAATTCAGCTTGAAGCTTGGAGCTGGAATGTACGTGTCGTTCCATTACCTTTTATATTTCATACAAATGAGAGACAAAGAACTGCTAAGAATTGCCTTGCGCTACCGAGCCATATACTTGGACATTGACCCTAAAGAAATAGATCTTGAAACAAAGCCTGCTCCTGCCGTGTTGGCCTTCGTGGCCCGGCTGAGGGAGAATGGCTTCAGCGTAAACGAAGATTTGCTTCATGCGCTATGCATGGTGAGCGCCACAGAATTGGCCGACATTACCGCCGTGATTGATGACGTGATGGGGGTGAAACTTAATTGGGCTACACTTGTCAAGGGTTGGAATGTGCCCACTGGCGAAACGCGAGCCGACCATTTAATAACCTTCTTTGCAAACCTTATAGGCGGGGCAAAAGCTGGATTGGAAGGCTGCACGCTGCCCTGTGGTTGCTTCATTCCCGAAGGCACATTTCCCCTCGAACGATATACGGGCTGCCCTTTCTGCGGAACGCCTTTCACTACAGCAAACTTCGTATACAAAGGTCAAGCATCGAAACTGAAGGAACTCCGATTGTTTACCGAGGAAGATCTGAAACAAGTATACCACTCTCTACTCGCCTCCCCCACTCCACTTGACGCATCGCAAAAGGATTCGTTCGAAACGTTGATTGACATTTACGGACTGCCGGACAACGTAGAGATTAGTATGAAGGAAACAGCAATGCTTGCTGTGAAACACCTTGTGGCAAATGGTCAACAAGCCCAAGCTCAGGCTTTACTGAAAACTCCTACCGACATATTACGCTATTTGTGGTATGAAAAGACTGGGTATGTGCAAATTATTGAGCCAAGGACATTGATAGCGCAAGCCCGCCGATTCTACTTCGATATGTTTGGTCCTCTTGATGAGAGCAAATACATATTTGGCCCTCTTAATCAGAGCGAATATGCTGGAGAGGAGATGAAGGAAGGACTCAAGTTAAAATACGACCGCAAGCACTGCCAATGCGTGGCTTCGTGGATCAACAACCTTGCGCTATCGCCCCAACAAGCCACAGAGAATATGAATGCCAAACGCGGAATGTGGGTACGTATGATTCGCGCCTTGCGACTTGGAGAATATTCACGCAGGAAAGGATACGAACATTTGGCTGATATCCTTGACGCATTCTATCATCAGGAGCAGCCCACTTGGTTGGGTACTTTGCAGCAGGCGCGCAACAACCGCGATACGCAAACCGTGTTACAAATGCTCAAGCAACGCCCAGGACTGTTTGCCCGCAGCCTCTTTGCTACCATGCTGCGCTTTGGGTGTGAAGAGACGATGGAGGCCTTTGAGCAAGTGACCGACCAAATGCCTTCTCGTTTGCTCCTGTCACTGGGTAATGCCGCCGAAAAATACTTTGACCCTGATGCTACGCGCACAGTACACCCCATCACGGGCTACACAATCTCTATTTCTAAAAACAAGCTGCTATCACTTTATAGCCCTGCCGACCTAAGGGCTATGGTGGCAAGGGTAAAGCAATGCTACATTCTATCCCTCAAACATAGCTTTGCAGCCCAAGCCACAAAGGCAAGAACCATCTATATTGCCCCCTCGCTGTTCGACATACCCATTAGCGTAGGCGACAGGTCTGCCACGATACAGGACACCTCGTGTGCACTCATGGGCACCCGCTTCCCCGTAGAGGGTGATGCGGTACGCTTGTTCTTGCAATGGGGAAAGGGCTTACACGCTCAACCTCTTGACATGGACATCAGCTGCCACATTGCTTTCGAAAATGGGAAAACCGAAGACTGTGCCTACTACCGTTTGAAGGCTACTGGAGCCAAACACGGAGGTGACATACGCGCTATTCCCGATATGGTGGGCACAGCGGAGTATATAGAACTATCGCTACCCGAACTTGCCGAGGCTGGTGCCAAATACGTCACCTTCACAGCCAATGCTTATAGCTGTGGTGCACTTTCGCCCAACCTTGTGGTGGGCTGGATGAATTCGGCATACCCCATGAAGGTGTCTGAAAAAACGGGAGTGGCCTACGACCCATCGTGTGTGCAACACATGGTACGTATCAGCGAGAGCAACCTTTCACGTGGTCTTGTGTTCGGAGTCCTTGATGTTGACGAGCGTGAAATTACGTGGCTTGAGATGCCATTCATCTCCCAAAACATTCAAGGCTGCGACTTCACTGCCGTTAATGCCTTGTTGCAGCGTTTGCGCAATAAACTGTCAATAGGTCAGCTACTCGAGATAAAGGCTGAAGCTCAGCATCTTTCACTTGCACCTTCTCCTGATGAGGCTGATGAAGCCTACACCTACGAATGGGCGCTCAACCCAGCCGAAGTGAGTGCGCTGCTTAATATGTAAGGAGCTTGCAGGTGAAATGCAAGACTCTGAAAAAACAACACACATATATAGAGATGCGAAACGCGTCGTCCGCAAATAGCTTTGCGGGCGACGCGTCTCACTTCTGCATTGTATCTGATAGAGAGTACACAGTATTCTCGCCTGTTGTGTGCAACCGAGAACTATGCTTTTCAGAGTTTTCAACATGACACTAATTATGCTTCTTACATCACATAAAAATCATTGACCAAATAAAGATCCTTGCTTGCTCGCGTCATGGCCGTATAAATCCATTGATAAACAGCAGGCTTATCCATTTTACCTATATTACGAGGCAGATCCAAATACACCGTATCCCATTCACCACCTTGTGCCTTGTGACATGTTAGAGCATATCCCCACGTGCATCGAAGTGCATTGAGGAATGGATCTCTGCACATCTCCTGCTTAAACTCCTTTGACTTCTGATGGATATTCCTGTCCTTCATACGATAATAGAAATCTATGAAGAGATTACGATTTTGCTCAGGTGTGATATTTGTGGTGTTTTGGTATAGTACATCCTCCACTAAATATTGTGTGTACCTTCTTTTTCGGTAGAGGTCTCTTACTGTCACATAAAGAAAACTCAGCCCACCTTTTCTGAGATGAAAAGCCCCTGCAAACCCCTCTGGAGGATTACCAACTGATTGTCCTTGACTGAAACACGATTCTCCTATTTCTTCTACTACAACAAGGTCGCCATTCATCAAGCCAGAGATCAAGTTATTCTGCGTAACCAGCAAGATGTCGCCCACCTTCAATTCTGATGAAGTGCCTGCCAACAGTGCAGGGCGCACGAAGCCCGTTACATTATCACACTGACGATTGGTTTTACATATCAAGGTGCATGATTCATATCCACCTCTCTTTACGTTATCTATATAGCGTGAGTAGAGTTCCGCTTGAGAACTTAACAAATGAATGTGAGCATAGCCACGCAAAGGGAACTTTGCCCATTGCCAAGGTTGTGGTCGCAGATACAGGTTACGCAACTTACTGGCTGCTACGGGGATATCATTGTCTCCTTGCTGACGCATGATTTGCGTCAGTTCTGCCTCTTTTACGTCTTTCTGGAAAGTCCGCGCTATGTAGCCCGTTGATAAAGCGGGTGAAATATCTTGATTAATTGGAGGTAATTGGCATTGGTCACCAACAAAGATGTACTTGCCATTCTTATCAGATTCAAACAGATCGGCGAGTAGTCTGCCACTACCAAATCGTGCTTGACTAGTGGTCATAACCTTATTGTCTGATATCATCGAAGCCTCATCTATTATATAGACATAAGGTTCTGCCTCATCATATTTGTGCGATTTCAGTTCGAATTGCAAGAATAGATCCTGCGACTTATCTTCCTTGTCCTTTTCTCTGTCTTTTGCCAATACTTCCAGTTCCACGTTTAGATCGCCAAAGCTATATATCTCACTATGCACCGTAGAAGCAGCATATCCCGTTAAGTCTGAAAGTATTTTAGCCGCTCTTCCCGTTGAAGCCAACAACCTGAAGTTGACTGATTGTTCAGCAAACGCTTGTATGATACGTTTCATCAGCGTAGTTTTACCTGTACCAGCATAGCCTCGCAGGATAAACACCTGTGAAGTATCATCTGCCACGAAATCCATTATCTGATCGTAAGCGTATTGCTGACCTTTGTTCAGTTGCAAATTATTATGCTCCATATTCTCTGAATCTTGTAAAGTTGTATACCGACTTTATTCTTTCATTACCTTGTTCCACCACATTGCGTTCAGCACACGAAGCGATACACTGAATTCCTTTTGCTTGCAGACGGCTTATGAGTCTGAAGCAGAATGTCATTTCCCCCATGATGTGGACGGTTACGATATGGTCTGCCGCATACTCCAAGATAGTCTGCTCATAGTCAGCTATCAACTTGTCTAACTCTTCGCTCGACATCTCTGGCCGTACTTTAGGGAAATCCATATCTACACATGGTCCATATATGATAGCCGCCTCTCGCTGCTTCTCTTCCCATACAGAATAGGGATGGTTGGAAAGGTTGAGAAGGAGTTTTGGCTTTTCGTCTTTTGCTATCTCTATGCTACCTGTATCAGATAGAGATGATATCGCGCTCAAACAATTCCTTGCATTAGTCTTTAAGTTTTGCCTAATATCCTTGCTACTCTTTGGAGCAATGAATCCTGCATGATTTATTTGATTTCGATAAGATGCAAGAGGACTATAAGATCCTCGAATATTTTGAATTATATCAGAACTTAGCAAAGCCCTCGTTAGCGATCTGAATTTTCCTAAAGATCCTTTCCACTTGCTTTCATCATGTAAATTTTCTTGAGATATCCCTACTACAGAACCCATATACTTTCTAAAAGCTAACACTTTCTCATCTTCTTCCTTTTCAGTTTCAGCAAACGGATTCAAATCTTTGAAGTGCTCGCAAAGCAGGGTGATAATACTCTCTTGGCAAAGTGTATACCCTTGCTGAGTCATGCCATATTGTATACACCATTCTATGGCAGCTCTTAGATTCTGCGCACCATTTATTCCGAAGCCATTCAGTTGTGATTGCATTTTTGAGAACAGACTCCCCATTGGGGCAGAGAAGCCCAATGCCTGGAGTTGCTGCAGCGTTTTTTGTAAATCCACAGCATGTGAGCCATTCTGCAATTCCAGTCCGCGACAAGTAGCAAGACTCTCATCCATGGCTGTAGCCTCACTCCTTAGCGACTGGAAAAGTTTTCTTTCTGCCTTGTTAGATGCCGACTGCATAAACATATCGGAGATTGAGCCCATCTTTCATAACTTCTCAAACTCTGCGGCTCCCATTGTCAAACCTTGAAGCATCGTAAGTGCACTTAAGTCCATCAGCGGAGCTTCGTTAGCCTGACGATCCATAGCCTCAAAGTTACCATAAGTCAAACTGCAGATACTTGCTTTTTTCATAAACGAGGCATACTGACAGAGCACAAGTATCATCATCGGCAAATAACGGAATCCATGCGTAAGGTCTATATAAAGTCTATCACCATCTTCAAGCTTATTATACATGGTTTCGAATACTTTCCACATTTCCTCCGTATTCAGTCCATCAGGAATATCCACACCTTCAATCTTGGCCGCATAATGCTTTTCTTCGAGCACTTGTTCCAATCGTATGTATGGTTCTTCGCCAGCCCCATATCTGCTCCTCACTTGCGACGTTTTATCCCAATTCTCTTGACGAGCCTTTTCCGTTGTAAATATGTACACAGCATCGCGCTCCGACCATTTTTCTACCCCAAGTGATTCCATCGTAGCTTCCTGGATAAAACGAGTCGGTGCAGACTTAAATTGTTTCTGAGCATCAACATAGCTGCATTTATTGTAAAAGCCAGTGCCTAACACCGACAGAAAAACTCTTCTTCCCATTACTTTATTTCTTGTTTAATTCGTTCAACGACTGTTCAAGCATCTTAAACAAATCCGATTCACTATGATGCTCTAAACCAAAGCACATCACATCGTTTTGTTCACACTTCTCTTGCGCAAGGAGACTTTTCTTCGTACCAGAGACATACGATATAAAAAGAGACTTACTTGCCATACCACTATAATTCTTTACAGCTTTACTAAACTTGTCTATATTCGTCATATCTTCTATTTGTGTTTTGCATTCCACAAACAGCAGACGTTTACCAGTATTTACCACAATATCAATTTCGTTCTTCGGATTGTTGTTCTTGTAAGGGAACTCCACATTCAGCAAGATCTGCTTAGCATACTTCCAACGAGACAGAATCCGAGCGACCTTTAGTTCAAACCAATGACATGAGAAAAACAACTGAACGGCATGAGGGGATTCTAATATATCGGACTTATGAATGCCCTTTCTACCATACAGACTTACTTCTACTCTATTCGCATCCTTGTCCCATTCAGCATAACTGTCCTGATACTGTATAAAACCAGTCTTTTGATTTCTGATTTTATTTGCATCGGTGCGATTCATTGGGTTTCCCACACCATTGTACGCTTCCACCGAGAACTTCCGTAAGCTTTCAATTCGCTCTATCACATCAAAGTCTTCCTTCGTATATTCTTCAAAGCGCGTATACGACTTTACAGG
>ERZ1023834.150-NODE-150-length-9240-cov-78.715297_pt1 | contig 9240 bp, 9 predicted proteins | sample MGYA00380382_ERZ1023834 | MGnify/ENA primary metagenome ERZ1023834 (study PRJEB33179, sample SAMN07449066) | human gut metagenome | biome: Human-gut; feature: Human associated habitat; material: Faeces | host: Homo sapiens | place: India:Kasaragod | collected... | reverse complement strand
TAACACCCGTTAACCAATTCGTTTAAACTTGTTTCCGGGTGCAAAGGTAAAAGAGATGCATTTTAAGGGTGGAAAGATAAGCTAGTACCCCCAAATATCTCTGCTACAAGATAATAGATAACAAAATAAAGAACGAAGAATTTCATAGAAATAATTTGATGGAAACAGAAAGAATTTTACTTCGATATTGGCAGGAATCAGATGCAGAGGCGCTCTTCAAGTACGCCTCCGACCCTGACGTAGGACCACGTGCTGGATGGTCGGCGCATAAATCTGTTGAGGAAAGTCGGGAGGTAATCCGGACATTCTTCCATAATGAAACGACATGGGCGATTGTGTTGAAAGAGACTGGCGAGGCTATCGGCTGCATCGGCTACTACACCCATGAAACCAGCAACATCCCTATCGGAGAAAACGACTGTGAGGTGGGCTACTGGGTAGGAAAGCCATTTTGGAACCAAGGAATCTGTACCGAAGCCTTGAAGCTGATGCTTGACTACTGCATCAACGAGAAGCATTTCGAAAACATCTGGGCAGACCATTTCACAGGCAATCCTGCATCAGGAAAAGTCATGGAGAAATGCGGTTTCGTCGATACTGGTATGTTGAATAAATGTAGCCAACTCGTGGGTGGCGACAAGGAAATGGTCAAGGTGTTCAAGTACAACGGATAAAGGAGAAAATAGAATGATGAAACTCAATAACACCAAAAGTGAGTGGTTTATGTAAAAAGTTACGGAGAATATGAATTATCTCCGTAACTTTTTACATTTTCGGCTGATTTACCGCTTCAGCGCTATGTTATAATTATAATATTTGCTGTTGCCCGTAATATCCTCCAGCACCTGAATGAAAGGAGGGAACTTCACACTCTCGTTGGCAGAAATGCCGCGGGTTTCAAGAATCATCAGGTCGGAAACCGGCTCAAGAAACTCGTCGAGCTCGAAATACTGGCCCTTCCAGATAAAGCTCTTGCGATGCTTATGAATGCGCTGGCGGTAAGGGTCAGCCTGCTGAAGCATACTCTCGTAAAGATTGGCATTAATCTGTCGCTCAGTCTCAATCTGCTCATTGTCTGAAAGACGCTTCTTGGTGGTGTGAACATACACATACTTGCCTCCCTCGAAACCGCGACGGCGAAGACGAATCTCGCTGCCCGGCTCACCCGTAAGATAAGTCTGAACAATATCGCTGTCTATCGCATTAGGAACCTCGCCCGTCAGCTTCACGATATATTTTCGCTCCTCCTCTATCGGCTGCGGGATGGCGAGCACATTGCTTATCTCCTTGAGCACACGGTTCAGCTTGTTGTTGAAATCTTCGTGGTTATTGATTACCCTGAGATGAGGATGACCCTTCCATGCAGAAACAATCTTCTTGTCCAACTCGCGCGCTATCTTCAGTCCTTCTTCATCGGCCTTCTCCAGGCGCTGCGCATTGTTGGCTGTAGTATAAAACTGCTCGGCACCATCAGCAGCACTCACCAGATGCAGCACAGCATCATAGCGGTCGCGAAGCTGGGCATCTGTATAACCCTCTTCAGAGATGATGCGGTGCCAGAAATCGGGAGTGAGATAGGTAGAAATATCCATCGTACCACGATCGCAGACGATGATGACCGGCTGCTGCAATGTTTCAGCCATGCGCTGGAAACTGTCTTCCAGGTTGATCTGAGTCTGGAAAGTAGCCTTCTCGCCCTCGAAGAAAAAATCCTTGTTGGAGGTGAGATAATTCATGCCCGCCTGGGTGAACATGGTTGGAACCTCGGGAATGGTAAAGACCTTATAGCCGAGACTGGAGAAATGTTCAATCACCTTAACCATAGCGGTAGTCTTGCCCGCACAAGGTCCACCCGTCAGTACAATCTTCTTAATCTGATTCATATATCAAGTAAATATTTTTCGTTTTTTCTAATTGATGTTCTTTCCGGAGCATCTTATTTTCGGGTGCAAAGATAACAATAATTCTTCAAACGAAAGCAATAATTTATGCAAGAAAAGAAAAATATTGTATTTTTATTTTGATTTCTCATTGTTTTGATGTACCTTTGCAAAGAAAATGGCTCATTTCTAGCCATCGGAAACAAAAATATAACTATAAGATAAAAAATGGAAAAGATAAAGACATTAATTATAGGTAGCGGTCCTGCAGGATATACGGCTGCCATTTATGCCGGCAGAGCCAACCTGCAGCCAGTACTCTATTCAGGTATGCAACCGGGCGGACAGCTCACCATCACCACAGAGGTAGAAAACTTTCCGGGCTATCCTAACGGCGTAGACGGAACACAGATGATGATGGACATGAAGGAACAGGCAGCCCGATTCGGAGCCGAAATGAGAGACGGAAGCATCGTAAAGGCAGATTTCAGTTCACGCCCATTCCATCTTACCGACGAGCGCGACAACGAGATTGAGGCAGAAACCGTGATCATTGCCACAGGAGCATCTGCCAAATATCTGGGTCTTGCCGATGAAGAGAAATATCGCGGACAGGGCGTTTCAGCCTGCGCTACCTGTGACGGATTCTTCTACCGCAAGCGCACCGTAGCCGTAGTGGGCGGTGGCGATACTGCCTGCGAAGAGGCTATGTATCTATCCGGACTTGCCAAGAAGGTTTACATGATTGTGCGCAAGCCTTATCTCCGTGCTTCAGAAATCATGCAGCAGCGTGTTAAGAACAAGGAGAACATCGAGATTCTGTTCGAAACCAATACGCTGGGGCTCTTCGGTGAGAACGGTGTAGAAGGTGCTCATCTCGTGCGCCACAAAGGCGAAGCCAACGAAGAGAAGTTTGACATCAGCATCGACGGATTCTTCCTGGCTATCGGACATAAGCCTAACACCGACCTCTTCAAGGGTCAGATAGATCTCGACGAGCAGGGCTTCATCAAAGTAGTGCCAGGTACTGCCACCACCAACATTCCGGGTGTTTTCGCAGCAGGCGATGTGGCCGACCCAATCTACCGCCAGGGTGTTGTTGCCGCAGGCTCGGGAGCCAAGGCTGCCATCGAGGCTGACAGATTCCTGCAGCAACAGTAAAAACTATAGTATAAAATCCTATAAAGCGGGGTTAATATAGTTAAAAAATAACCGCAATATTTTGTCAGATGCGAAAAATGTATTACTTTTGCATCTGATAAAATAAAAGGAAGATTGGCAGAGTGACCGAATGCGCTGGACTCGAAATCCGGTATACCCTCTTCTGGGTATCGGGGGTTTGAATCCCTCATCTTCCGCTAAGTTCCCCTACAGGAACCGTCATTTTATAGTTTCATAAAAACAACTCGACATGAAAAAAATCATCATCCCCATATTTATGCTCCTCCCGCTGATGACTGCACAGGCCCAAACCGTGCTGACTGAAGAACAGCAGCAGCTGGAACAGGCACAGAAACAGCTGGAAGCTGCCAAGAAGGCACTGGAAGTGGCTAAAATCAAAGCACAGGCTGCCAAACTGAAGGCTCAGGCCGACAGCATCAACGCTGCAAGCGCCAAGGCGGAAGCAAAGAAGGCCCATGTTACTGAGCCAGAACCAGTTGTTGTAAAGGAGCCAACCACATCAACCACGGGATGGGCGATTCCTGTTGCCGTAGCCGCTAAGCCAAAGGAGGCTGCCAAGCCTGCCAACAAGCTGGCAAATGGCACAACAGCCAAAGTGGACATGAAATATCTGGCAGGCGCCATCACATATAATGATGAAAACAAGATAGAATTCACACTCGATACGGATGCTAACGGGAAAACTGCCAAGCAGATTTACGACATCGTTTTAAAATACATGAGTGAACTGACACAGAACGAGCAGAACATAGCAAGCCGGGTAGCACTGGTAAACGATGCTGAACACGTCATCGCCAACACGATGGACGAATGGCTCGTCTTCAGCCAGTCATTCATCTCGCTCGACCGCACGGAATTCAAATACCAGCTGATAGCCAGGATTTCAGACAATCATCTGAATCTCTCGCTCTGCCGCATCATCTACAACTACGAGGAAGGAAGAAGCACCGGTTTCAAGGAACCTGCCGAAGAGGTAATCAGCGACAAGATTGCGCTCAACAAGAAGCAGAACGACCTGGCTAAGATCTTCGGAAAGTTCCGCAGATGCACCATCGACCGCAAGGACCAGATATTCGCAGAGTTAGCTGCATTAGTAAAACAATAACTTGAAGAAAAATGGATAATCAGAATACAGACAACAAGATACAACAGAACGAGGCACAGCAGCCTGCAAGCGCTACAGCCCAGCCTACAGCTGAGCAGAGCGCAGAACAGACTGAACAGAAGCAGCCTACCAGCTATGCCGTAAGACCTCAGCACCGCCGGCTTCGCCCATTGGCCTACAGCGACCAGAACAACATGCTGAAGGTGCGCAACTATCTCAACATCGCCTTCATGCTGCTCGCCATCGTGGGGGTAATACTCTGGACCCAGCTGGAAGAAAGCCGCAATATCGCCTACATCGTACTCATCGTGGGTGTAGTGCTCAAGATTGCCGAAGTATGTATCCGACTATTTAAGAAATAATGAAGAAGAAGAAAATTATATTCTCATCACTCCTATTTTGTGCTGCAACCCTCCCGGTTGCGGCACAAAACGATTTTAACTATAACGAAGATTCGCAGTTCCGTCCTCAAACCAACCGCAAGGTGAACACCGATTCACTGGGCTCAGACAAGGAGATTCCGAAAGGCATCAGAGTATGGACTGTAGACGAACGCTTCGGCGACACAAAGGCTGCGGTAGTAGACACCTTGCAGCACATGTACATGAACTCAACCTTCACGGAAGGACTGAGAGGCGAATACAATACCCTCGGAAACATGGGTACTGCCCGACTGAACCGAATCTTCATAGACCGCCGCAACACGCAGGGCAACTTCATCTTTACAGAGCCCTACGATTATATCGTAAATCCGGTAAGCGACTTCCACTTCACCAACACCTACTCACCTATCACCAACATAACGCTGAACAGCTGCGGCGACAAGGTGACGGGAGAAGACGACTTCAAGGCCATGTTTGCAGTAAATGCCAACAAAAGGCTAGGCGCCGGTTTCAGATTCGACTACAAGTATGGCAGAGGATATTATAACGCACAGAGTACCAGCCACTTCAAATACACTATGTGGGCATCTTACCTGGGCGACCGCTATCAGGCACACTTCCTCTTCAGTACCAATCATGAGAAGATGACCGAGAACGGCGGTATTACCAACGATGATTACATCAAGCATCCGGAAATCTACACCGAATCGTTTGCCACCAACGAAATTCCTACCGTTCTGGAACAGAACTGGAACCGACTGGACAACCAGCACATCTTCTTTACCCACCGCTACAACGTAGGTTTCAGCCGAAAGGTAAAGATGACCGAAGAAGAAATCAAGGCAAAGAAATTTGCCATGGCTTCGAAAAAGGAAAATGCTGAAGAGGAAGCGAAGGAAGAAGCCAGAAAGAAAGCCAAGGAACAAGGCAAGAAATTTGATGAGAAAGCCTACGACAAACAGCAGGGAGCTAAATTCAGCGGACGTCCTGACGGAGCCAAGATTGCAGGCGATGAACCGGCTAAAGACTCAGCCGCAAAGGACATCAGGAACGACAGTACCCGAATCGCAGTAAACGGAAAAGCTGCTGCCGACAGTCTGCTTGCCGTCCAGAAGAAAAATGCCGAAGACTCGCTTTTCTACAAGAGCGAATATGTTCCGGTAACGAGTTTCATCCATACGGTAAAGTTTGACAACTATCGCCGTATTTACGAAGCTTATCAGACCCCAGCCGACTATTATCTGAATGAATATTACGATGCAGGCAGGCTGACCGGCGACTCCATCTACGACCAGACCAAGCACTGGCACATGAAGAATACCTTCGCCATTGCCATGCTCGAAGGTTTCAATAAATGGGCAAAGGCAGGACTGAAGGCTTTCGCCAGCTACGACCTCCGTCACTATGAACTGCCAACCATGGAAGGTGGTTTCGAAAAATACAACGAGCATGTGCTGAGCGTAGGCGGACAGCTGAGCAAGCAGGAAGGCAAGACCCTCCACTACAATGCCGTAGCAGAAATAGGACTGACGGGTGTTGACGCCGGAACCCTTGCCATAGATGGTAATGTAGACGTGAACATCCCATTCCTGGGCGACACGCTTCAGGTAAGAGGCGATGCTTTCTTCCATAGAGAAACCCCATCGTTCTATTACCGCAACTATCACGCCCGCCATCTGTGGTGGGAGAATGATCTCGACAAGACCATCCATACCCGCATCATGGGTACGCTCTCCTTCCCTAAGACACGCACCAAGCTGAGAGTGGCTGTAGATGAAATCAAGAACTACACCTACTTCTCGCAGAGCTATGACATCACAGAAGAAGGTTTGCGAACAGGAGTCATGGTAACACCGATGCAGGAAAGCGGAGGAATCAACCTGCTGACAGCACAACTGGAACAGAACTTCAGACTAGGCATTCTGAACTGGGAAAACCAGTTTACCTACCAGCACTCAAGCAAGGAGAGTGTTCTGCCAGTACCAGCCTTCAATGCCTACACCAACCTCTACATCAAGTTCAAGGTAGTAAAGGTGCTGAACGTAGACCTGGGTGCTGACATGCGCTACTTTACAAGCTATGAAGCTCCCGACTATTCACCTTATATGGGACAGTATACGGTACAGGGCAACGGCGAGAACAACGTAAAGATAGGCAACTATCCTATCGTCAATGTTTACGCCAACGTTCACATCAAGCACACCCGATTCTTCGTAATGATGAGCCACATCAATGCAGGACAGGGCGACAAGAACTACTTCTTCGCTCCTCATTATCCGATGAACGAAAGAGTGTTCCGTATTGGAGTAAGTTGGAACTTCTTCAATTAATCTTCCTGATTTCTTTAAGAATTTCAGGAGATTCAATTCTAATCTTTTCAGAATATGATAGAAACAAATTCTATAAAAGCATGGTATCTAGCCGCTCGCCCGAAGACTCTGACGGCGGCGGCTGTTCCAGTTTTATTGGGTATTGCGCTGGCTTATAAAGACGCTCAGCAGATACAGACATTGCCAGCCCTACTCTGCCTGCTCTTTGCATGGGTGATGCAGATAGACAGCAATCTGGTGAATGATTATTTCGACTTCAAACATGGTAATGACGACGAAACCCGACTGGGCCCGAAACGTGCCTGCGCTGAAGGCTGGATAACATTGGGAGCCATGAAATGGGGAATCATCCTCACTACCCTTCTGGGTTGCGCCATAGGGCTTCCGCTGGTTCTTTTCGGAGGTTGGGAAATGGTTATCGTAGGCATCTGTTGCGTAGTCTTCTGTTTTCTCTATACTACCTGTCTCAGCTATCTGGGCATGGGCGATATTCTGGTACTGCTCTTCTTCGGCATTGTACCCGTATGCTGCACATACTATCTCGTAATGCCCGAAACCATGCAGGGAGTAAGCATGGAAGCGGTTCTCGTATCTGTAGCCTGCGGACTGGTAGTTGATACGCTGCTCATTCTGAACAATTACCGCGATCATGACAACGACCTGAAAGCCGGCAAGAAGACCCTTGTGGTTCACATAGGAAAGAAGAATGCCGAGCGGTTATACTGCGCATTGGGCAATCTGGGAATCATTACCATAATAGGTGTAACCACCTACGAAGTATTTCAGCATGAAGCCAGCAGCATCTTCCTGCCGTTTGCAGCACTCTATATCGTTCTGCACAACAGAACCTATATGGAGATGAAAAAGATAGGCGAAGGCAGAGAACTGAACAGAATTCTGGGCAAAACAGCTCTGAACATCTTCTGTTTCGGCATTGTATCGTCCCTGATCATCATCGGAATGGCGAATTGAACAATAATAAACTATTAATAATGTACGCGCGTACCTTATTATATAAACAAAGTGGAGGAATATCTATGAAGCAACAGGTAAATCTCGAAATCATGGACTTTGTGGAGAAACAGATTCTCCCCAAATATAATGCCTTTGGCGAAAGTCATGGACTCAGACATGTTACCCGAGTCATCAGAAACTCTCTGAAACTGGTTCCGGTAACCGGTGCCGACATCGATATGGTGTATGTAATAGCCGCTTACCACGACCTGGGGATGAGCGGTCCGCGTGCCATTCATCATATTACCAGCGGCAAGATTCTGCAGGCAGATGCAAGACTGAAGCGCTGGTTCGGTCCGGAGCAGATTAAAATCATGAAAGAAGCCGTTGAGGACCATCGGGCTTCATCCAGCCGTCAGCCTCGCAGCATCTATGGCAAGATTGTGGCAGAAGCCGATCGCGATATTGATGTTCACGAAATTTTTCTGCGCGCCATACAGTATGGCAAAGAAAATAATCCAGATGATGACAAGGAGCAGCAATGGGAGCGGTTCAGCCAGCACATGGACGAAAAATATTCAAGAAACGGATACATCAGGTTATGGATTCCCAACTCCCCTAACGAGAAAGCGCTCAACGAACTGCGCAATATTATAGAGGACAAAACGGAACTGAAAAAATATTTCGAAAAAATATTCGAAGAAAACAGCTAAAACATTTGGTAGTTTCAAAATATTGCATTATCTTTGCATTATCAAATAATGACTAAGATGTTTGCACCGTTGCATCGTGATGATGCATGGGTGCCAGAAGGAATAAGGGTCGTTTCGGTTCGATCGGGATACTCATCAAATTACACTATTGAAACCGAGAGGACATTCTCTTGCTCATGGCGGGCCACATAAACTGCAGCAGGCAGGTAAGCTGAAAAGCCGGTGGATTACAAAGGCGGAGAACTCTCAAATGTTTATACATTCGGAGTTTCATCACATCATCGAGCGGCCCTTTCTTTTACAAGAGGCGGATTTCTGAGAAAGAAGTCCGCCTCTGCTCGTTTTAGGAATAAAAGCACTCATAATACTGAAAGAAAACAACCCCTGATAATGTGGGAGTTACAAAGAAAATGCATTTTTATCGAAAAAAAGTTGCAAAAAGATTTGGTAGAATCAGAAAAAAGTAGTACCTTTGCACTCGCATTTAAGAACGATGCTTGGTTGATTCGGTTAAGAATCCGACTGGAAGGTTGGGTGAGTGGCTGAAACCAGCAGTTTGCTAAACTGCCGTGCGGGTTACCGTACCGGGGGTTCGAATCCCCCACCTTCCGCAAGCTATCGTCCGAAAAATGTACCGTTGGTCGATTCATCTAATGGTTAGGATACAAGATTCTCAATCTTGGCATAGGGGTT
>ERZ1023834.148-NODE-148-length-9287-cov-7.156196_pt1 | contig 9287 bp, 4 predicted proteins | sample MGYA00380382_ERZ1023834 | MGnify/ENA primary metagenome ERZ1023834 (study PRJEB33179, sample SAMN07449066) | human gut metagenome | biome: Human-gut; feature: Human associated habitat; material: Faeces | host: Homo sapiens | place: India:Kasaragod | collected... | reverse complement strand
AACGCGGTAAACAGAAGAACATAAGAACATAAGGACATAAGGGCTGACGCCGTAGTGTTACATATAGTACCGCTACGGCGTCAGCCCTTATGTTTCTTGAGGCCACCCGGACGTAGTCCGTGGCCGTCAGCCGCGCAGCGGCCTTATATGTTTCTTATGTAGCTTATGTTCTTATGTTCCCGCGGTAAGCGCTTCAAAGCCGCGCAGCGGCCTTATGTTCTTATGTCCTTATGTCTCCCGCGTTAGCGGCTGCAAAGCATCACAATATCAGTTTTTCTCCAAAAAATTTGGCAGTTTACAAATAAGTGCCTATCTTTGCACCGCTTAAAGCCCCAAAGGGGTATGGCAAGCAGCCCAGATGGCGGAATCGGTAGACGCGCTGGTCTCAAACACCAGTGGGGCAACCCGTGCCGGTTCGACCCCGGCTCTGGGTACGCTATTCTTAAAGGATAATGATTTGAGCGCAATGCTCAATGAATTATCCTTTTTTTGTTTGTTGCGCCCCACAATGTGCCGTACGGGCGTCAGTTTATTAAAACAAATACTTACCTTTGTAACGCGTTGAGGCAGACCACATACAGTCTGCCCGCAGTGTTGAACAGTTACCACAAACACATACACCTATATTATAAATATGCGTAAGACAACAATGACCCTCATGGCAGCCCTGCTGGCTGCCCCGATGTGGGCACAAGTAACGCCCCTCGGAGGCTTCTACTACGGACAAATGCCCGCACCCACAGGCTGGGAGTGGCAAAGCCCCGACTCGGTAGCCTATAACAAGCAGCAGCCACACGCCTGGTTCTTCTCGTTTGAGAATGTAGAGCAGGCGCGCAAGGTGCTGCCTGAAAACAGCGTCCTCTGGCAGAGCCTCGACGGGCAGTGGCAGTTCCATTGGGCCAAAAATCCCGACGAACGCCCAAAGGACTTTTACAAGACAGACTTCGACGCTTCGGCGTGGGACAAAATACAAGTGCCCATGTCGTGGAACATGGCCGGCAAACAAGCCAACGGCACCTTTAAGTATGGTGAACCCCTCTACTCAAACCAGCGCGTCATATTCCAGCACCAAGTGCGACAGGGCGACTGGAAGGGTGGGGTGATGCGCACCCCGTCAAAGGACTGGATGACGTATAAAAACCGCAACGAGGTAGGCTCCTACCGCCGCACTTTCACCCTCCCCGCAGCGTGGGACGGCAAGGAAGTGTACATCAACTTCGACGGCGTAGACTCATTCTTCTACCTCTACATCAATGGCCATTACGTAGGTTTCTCAAAGAACTCACGCAACCTCGCACAGTTCGACATCACACCCTATCTCAACAAGAAGGGCGAAAACGTGATAGCCGTCGAGGTATACCGCCACAGCGATGGCTCATTCCTCGAGAGCCAGGACATGTTCCGCCTGCCGGGCATCTTCCGCACCGTGGCACTCACCGCCAAACCCAAGGTGCAGGTGCGCGACATCAAGGCCATTCCCGACTTTGATGCCACCTACACCAATGGCAGCCTCCACATCAGTGCCGAGGTGAGCAACCTCACCACCAAGGCCGCCAAGGGCTACACCATTGAGTACAGCCTCTACGAGAACGAACTCTACTCCGACAACAACACTCTCGTGCCAGGCGTGTCGGCAGTGGCCAAGGTGGGCGACGTGGCCAAAAATGGCGAACTTACCGCCAGCGTCACCCTCAATGCCGGCAATGTGGTAAAGCCCTGGAGCGCCGAGGCACCACACCGCTACACCCTCGTCGGACAGCTCAAGGACAAAAAGGGACAGGTGGTAGAGACCTTCTCAACCAACGTAGGTTTCCGCAAAATCGAAATTAAGGACACACCCGCCAGCCAGGACGAGTTCGGACTGGCCGGACGCTACTACTACCTCAACGGCAAGCCCATCAAGATGAAGGGCGTCAACCGTCACGAAAACAATCCGCAGACGGGACACTACGTCACCCGCGAGCAAATGCAGAAGGAAGTGTTCCTGATGAAGCGTGGCAACATCAACCACGTGCGCAACTCACACTATCCCGACGCACCCTACTGGTACTACCTCTGCGACAAGTACGGCATCTACCTTGAGGACGAGGCCAACATCGAAAGCCACGAGTACTACTATGGCAAGGAAAGCCTCTCACATGTGCCCGAGTTCCGCAACGCCCACTTGGCACGCAACATGGAGATGGTGCACAGCACTGTCAACCACCCCTCGGTGGTGATATGGAGCCTTGGCAACGAAGCCGGACCCGGCGACAACTTCAAGGATTGCTATGCCGCCATCAAGCAGTACGACCAGAGCCGCCCCGTGCAGTATGAGCGCAACAACGACATTGTCGACATAGGCTCTAACCAGTACCCCTCAATAGCTTGGGTGCAGGGCGCTGTCAAGGGCAACTACAACATGAAGTACCCTTACCACATATCAGAGTACGCACACTCTATGGGTAATGCCGTGGGCAACCTGGTAGACTATTGGAACGCCATAGAGAGCACCAACTTCTTTATGGGCGGCGCCATCTGGGACTGGGTAGACCAGGCCATGGAGGGCACCGACTCCGTAACCGGCAAGACCTACTGGGGCTACGGCGGCGACTTCGGACCCGACAACAAGCCCAACGACGGCATGTTCTGCATGAACGGCGTGATGCGCCCCGACCTCTCACCCAAGGCACAGTACTTCGAGGTGAAAAAGGTGTATCAGAATGTGGGTGTCAAGGCTGTCGACCTCAAACAGGGACGCATCGAGATATTCAACAAAAACTACTTCGAGCCGCTCAAGGGCTATCAAGTAGTATGGTCGCTCTACAAAGACGGCGTGTGTGTGGAGAAGGACAAACCCCTGATGGGCGCCAAGAACATACTCGGCCCGCGTGAGCGCCAGGAGTATGTGCTGCCCTACAACTACGCGCAGCTCGACCCCAACAGCGAGTACTTTGTCAAGGTGCAGTTCCTGCAGGGCAAGGACATGCCGTGGGCCAAGAAGGGCTATGTGCAGATGGAGGAGCAACTCCGCGTGAAAGGTGCCGACGTAAAGGCACCCGCCATTAAGAGCGTGGCCGCCAAGGGCACTGCCAATGTCACAGTAGGCAGCAAGCAAGTCAGCGTCAAGGGCCACAACTACGACATCAACATCGACCTCAGCACAGGCGCCATCAGCCACCTTGCCTACAACGGACAGGAGATTATTGCCAACGGCAACGGTCCCAAGCTCGACGCCTTCCGTGCCCCCACCGACAACGATGCCGGCATTGGCTATCACAACGCGTGGTTCAAAAACGGCCTTTACGACCTGCAGCACAAGGTAGTGGGCAAACCCACCATTGTCAAGGGCAAGAACGGTGTTACACAAATAAGCCTCACCATCGAGAGCCAGGGCCGCGAGGGCAGCCAGCAGGTATACTCCGACCGCGACCGCAACCCGCAGACCGTCTACACCTTCAGCCAGGGCAAGCACGCCCTTGGTGCCGACGACTTCAAGTTCACCACCAACCAGGTGTACACCATCTATCCTGATGGCTCGGTAGAGTTGCAGAGCGCCATCTCGGCCAACCGCACCAATGTGGTACTGCCCCGCATAGGCTACTCTATGAAGCTGCCCAAGCAGTACAACCAGTTCAGCTACTATGGCCGCGGCCCTGTCAACAACTATGCCGACCGCAAAACCGGCCAGTTCATCGAGCTGCACCAGGGTGAGGTGGGCAAGCAAGACATCATACTGCCCAAGCCCCAGTCTATGGGCAACCGCGAGGAGGTGCGCTATTGCGCCCTGCGTCCCGCCCAGGGTGGCGAGGGTGTAGCCTTTGTGGCCGACAGCGTCATGTCTGTATCGGCTCTGCCGTGGAGCCAGCAGCAGCTCACCCAGGCAGCCCACATCTACCAGCTGCCCGAGAGCGATGGCACCTACCTGCATCTCGACGCCAAGGTAACCGGTCTTGGCGGAGCCAGCTGCGGCCAGGGTGGCCCGTTTGTTGAGGACCAGGCCCTCAGCCACAACTACAACTTCGGCTTCATCATACGTCCGCTCGCAGCCCAGCAGCAGCTTGCCGAGGTGGCCAAGGTAAGCCCCTCGGGTGAGCAGCCCATCAGCATCGAACACAGCCGCACGGGCATGGTCACACTGAGCAGTCCTGCCAAGGGCCGCACCATCATGTATGCCCTGGGTGGCAGCAAGAAGGCCACAGCCTACACCGCGCCCGTCAATCTGCGTGCCGGTGGCACCATCACCACGTGGTACAAGGACAATCCCGCTATGAAGACCTCCATGACCTATGCCAAGGTTGAGAGCGTGCCCCTGCAGGTAGTCTTTGCCTCGTCGCAAGAGCCCGGCAGTGGCGATGCCTCATACCTTGTCGATGGCGACCCCGCCACCATTTGGCACACCATGTACTCTATCACCCTGGCCAAGTACCCCCATTGGGTAGACTTCGATGCCGCCGAGCCCAAGCTCATGAAGGGCTTCACCTTCCTGCCCCGTCAGAGCGGTCAGAATGGTTGGGTCAAGGACTACGAGGTGTATGTGAGCCAGGACGGCAAGTCGTGGGGTGAGCCTGTGTGCAAAGGCACTTTCGCTGCCAATGCCGAGCTCAAGCGCGTCATGTTCAGCAAGCCCGTCAAGGCACGTTACATTCGTTTCCGTGCGCTCAACGAGCAGAATGGCCAGGACTTCGCCTCAGGCGCAGAGTTCTCGCTGATTGCAGAATAACGAACACGCAAGGCGCCTCGCTTGCAGATGTGCAGATGTGCAAATGTGAGCAGAAGCGCAATATGCCAATATAATAATGGGCTGATGCCGCAGCGTTGCAAATAGTAACGCTACGGCGTCAGCCTTTTTTTTGTGCGCGTGCGCATCATCAGCACATCTTCCTGTCAGCCCATTTGCGTGTATGGCTTTCTGAATATGTTTTTAAGCATAAAAGTGACACAAAATGTGACTGGAGTATTGCGCAATGTATAAAAAGGTTTTATTTTTGCGCTGAATTTATAATGAAAACGCAAGATACAGCCATTGCATTAAGTGTTGTTGATAAAAGCAGAGCAGAGCGATGAGGCTGTCACGCCGCAGTTGTGCGTTTACAAATGCGTCAGCGTAAATTTGCACAAAATTAATTAGCAACAAATAATGACACGCAACGCGTATTATGTACTTTCCTCCGAGTGTGGTCGTAAGGTAAAGCACGTGGCATTGTATGCCAGCAATATGCTGCTATTTACCCCCCTATTTGTTATAGACATTTAATATCAGCAACGTACACTCGCTATGGTGCAAGCCCTTTTTGTGCCGTAGAGTCATCGCTGCGCCATGGTCTGCATTGCCAGTCCATAGCGCGTTGATAGTTGTGTGTACGTGTCCGACGCTGCATTTATAACTAAATATCAACAAATATCACAACCTATGAAGAAAATTTCTACTCTTGCCTTGGCACTCATTGCCATGGGCAGCCTGTCTATGCCTGCTTCGGCACAGGTAAAATTTGAACCGGTTTCAAGTATTGATGCTTCGGGCTGGTATAAAATGCGCTTGATCGGGAGCAAATTTAATGAGAACGTAAGTTCATCAGCACCTATGTATGTGTACTCTTTAGCGCAAGCAACTTCGGACAAGCATATTTTCGGTACAAGTGCTGAAGAACAGTCTGACTTGTCGGCCTATGTTTATATAGACAAGTCAGGAAACAGCTATGCTATTCGAAATATGAATGGCAAGTATGGCGATAAGAAAGCACAATCTTCTGATACTCGTGTAGATCTTTCTATAAGTGTTAAATCATCTGACGATAAAACTTTCTTAGTAGGTCCGTACTGGGATGATTATAAGAAAGGCAATATTGGTAAGTTTGACAAAGACGATAAAGGAGCTTTCCAATTTTCAAAAATGGAAGACGATGTTCTCAAGCAATACGATGTGTATTCAGTCACGATCACGGGTTATGATGCAGCTACTTTGACTTGTAATAACAGTGCGAATGGCGGCTTAAAAACCGTATATAATGGTGGTAGCTTCTTTGTCAAGGCCGATACAAAATTGGAAGAATCCAACTTCTCTGCAACAGAGGTTAAAGGTTATGACAATCCAGTGAGCATTGACGCCAAAGCTAAAACCATTAAGGTGACGTATACGCTGAATTTAACAGGTTTAGTTGATGAAGCCAAAGAAGCCATCTCTCACACAAGTGCAGGTTATCCGTTAGAAGGCAGCACGTCTCGCACAAATCTTCAAAATGCTATCAATGCTGCAAACGGCACAGGTGATGTTCAAACGAAGTTTACTAAGTTGAACGAAGCTTTAGACGCGTACAAGAATGATAAGGTTGTGAAGATGCCCGAAGATGGTAAGGTGTATCTTCTCACCAATGTGCAAATAGATGGTACTTGCTATCATTTTTCATATAGTACAGGCAAACTCGCTGCCGTAAAGGATAAGGCTAAGGCTGCTAAGTTCGTGTGCCGTGTAGTAAATGACAAGTATGTATTTGTTAATGCAGATGACGGCAAATACTTGGTGGTTGCTGCTACGGGCAACTCTGGTACCAATGGAGGTAAGGGGTATATAACAGAATATGATGCGCAATGGGCAAACTTGACATTGTCAAAGAACAGCATGTTCTCTTGCTTCGATATAGGTGGCAGACGTTATACAGATGCTCAAAAGCCGAATCCGGCCGATCAATTTGGGAATTTCATTATTGATAAAAAAGATGGTAAGTTCAATGGCATAGGCATGACAGAGTACAATAAACCCGATCACACCACAGCATTCAAACTCGAAGAAGTATCTTACCCCAACACCATCACTTTCAACACAGTTAGCGACGTTGAGGGCGTGAGCAACCTCGCCACATTCAGCGCACCATTTGCTACTGTTGTGCCCAAGGGTGTTACAGCCTACTATGTAAGCACTGCCGACAATACCAAGGCCACAATGAAGGCCATCGAGGCAGGCAAGGCTATCCCCGCAAAGACAGGCGTTCTTTTGACCTCTGAAAGCGCTGATGCTGTAACCATGGTTCCCGCTACTGATGAAACTCTTGCTACAATCGAGAACAACAAGCTCGGCAACTCTGCTGGTGCTGACAAGACAATCGCCGAAGGTGACAATGCCTACATTCTTGCTAATGGTGCTAACGGTACTGCATTCTACAAGGGTAAAATTGGTTCAACACTCAAGGCCAACAAGGCATACTTGACTCTCAATGAAGCTGGCGCTCCCGAGGCCATCTCTATGAACTTTGGTGGCAACGTAACTGGCATCAACCAGATCGTTAATGCCGAGCAGAATAACGCTCCCGTTTACGACCTCACCGGCCGTCGCGTAGTGCGCACCGTTAAGGGTGGCCTCTACATCAAGGGTGGCAACAAGTTCATTGCACGCTAATTAAATTGACAGTAGTATTAAACCATCAAAACAGATAATGACAATGAAAAAGACATATATGGCTCCCACAGCCCAGGCTATCACATTCGACGCCATGACCATGCTCGCCGCCTCACCCGAATTGAAGGTGAGCGACGCGGAAGTTGACGCAAGCACCTCTTTCTCTGGCGAGAAGGGTTGGAGCAGCGAGTCTTGGTCTGACGAGGACTAAGCTACAATTTGATAATATTAGGTTAGATTTATTATACATGGGGGGTTGGCAGACCGTGAGGTTAGCCAACCCCATTTTTAGCGCCGTAAGTAACTCAAGCTCTAATGGGGGCGACGCGTTTTGAGCTTGCGTTTAGTGCTTGCGTTTAGTGTTAGCGTTTAGAATTATTGCAGTCCTGTAAAAATCCAAAGCATTAAATGTGCGTTTTAGAGTCTCACCGAACGCCAATAATAGACTCTAATCTCCCTATTATGAGAGTCCGCTCACAAGCCCCAATTCCGCAAATATCTAAATATTTTTGGAATAGCGGCAAAAATGTGTTTAACTTTGCAGAGTCCGAAAGGATAGTGCCTCCTTTTGTCGGGCACTACTTAACAATCAATAAATGTCATCATTATTTCTATTACAATATACCTGCCTGTTAGTGTTTGCCATGCAAACACTCGTGCTTGTCGTGTCACGCTTTCAGGTGTCCGTAGTCAACCGCCAGTACGAAAAATCGCGCTGGTCGCTCGTGGCCGCAGCCGTGTTGCTGGTGATACACTACGGCCTGCAAATGGCCTGCGGCTTCAGAGCCCACAGCGACGATGCCGGCGTAATAGTAAACATATTGTTCTACACCCCCGTCACCTTTCTGGTGGCCCATTCCATACTCAACCTCGAGTGCGAAAAGCGTCGGCGCCGTCGCTACGACCTGCTGTTTGGCATATTGCTTGTGGGCACATTCGTTGCATTTGGCAGCGGGTGGCTGAGGCGTAACAGTCTGTACATGCCCTATGAGCAAATGGTGTTGCACACCCTCTATTTGGTGTCCATGCTCACGAGCATCGTCATACCGCTCTGCGAGATACACCGCAACAGGAGCAGGGTAGAGGCCGAAACGGGTGGCGACATCATGCCCTATGTGCGCTACACGTGGGCGGGCTACCTGCTGTTTTGCTGCACCTCGCTTGCGCTTGTGGGTGCCATCATGTGGCGTCCGCTGCTCTTTGTTATAGGGCCGGCCGTACTGCTCTCCGCTGTCATCTTCAATCTGAGTTTCGTGGCCATGGGCTACAACCTTGCCCCCATCGACGAGGTGCTGACCGATGTGGCCGACGCCTCACAGTCAATGGACGATGGTGACGCCGATGAGTCAGCATCAGACAACGCCGCTCCCGAGCCGTTGTCACCCGAAATGGTGCGTATTGTTGAGGCTGCCCTTGCTGCGTGGTGTGCCGAAAAGAACTTTCGCGACACCACCGTCAACATGGTCAAACTCTCACAGAGCATAGGTGTGGTGCGCCGCGTCCTCAGCATCTATTTCGACCAGCATTTGCACACCACCTTCCGCATTTGGTTGAGCGACATACGTTTTAAGGAGGCGCAGGACTACATCAAGGCCCACCCCGAGTACACCAACGAGAGTGTATCGTCGGCCTGTGGCTTTACATCGCGCAGTCAGTTGTACAAGATATTCAGCGACCGCACGGGCATGACGCCCCGCGAGTGGCGTGACGGGCAGATGGCGTAGCGAGTTGTGCCCGGTGATGTGCATTTTCTTTTTATTTTCCCGACGCGAGACGCGTCGCCCCCATTAGAGGTAGCGTTTGTTGGTGGCGCTTTGTGCTTGAAGAAACGCGAGCTTTTATGCTTGAAGAGACGCAAGATCTAATGGGGGCGACGCGTCCCGCGTCGGTGCAACTCAAGCGCTAACCGCTAACG
>ERZ1023834.142-NODE-142-length-9764-cov-8.281800_pt1 | contig 9764 bp, 3 predicted proteins | sample MGYA00380382_ERZ1023834 | MGnify/ENA primary metagenome ERZ1023834 (study PRJEB33179, sample SAMN07449066) | human gut metagenome | biome: Human-gut; feature: Human associated habitat; material: Faeces | host: Homo sapiens | place: India:Kasaragod | collected... | reverse complement strand
CGCCTTGAGTCCGCTGAGGGTGAGGGCGGCGGCGGGGTAGGTGTAACGGTTGAGCAAGTTGCCCTGTGCGTCGTACAGAATGGCCAGCACGGTGGGGTTCTCGGTGGTGGTGTACACGGCGCGTATGCCGCCCAGCTGGGTGATGGGCACCTCGACGGTGAGTGCAAGGTCGGCAGTGATGCGTCCGCCCGTGGTGACAGGCATAAAGGCATCAGTCTTGCTGCTGGCCGTGATGGTGAGCGAGTCGCCCTCGTTGACGTCCTCGAGCAGCACGATGTCGGGGTACTGCACGTTGAAGTGGGTGATGGCGCGCTGTGCGGTTTGGTTGTAGATGGTGTAACTTACGTTCTGGTAGTCGTCGTAATAGTCCTTCACCTCAGGCTGCACGCCCTGTGCCACGCTGTTGGTATAGGTGTAGCGTGTGGTGATGCGCGCGCCCTGAATGGGCTTGAGCAGCACGTCGGGCAGTTGTGCCGTGGCCACAGCCTGCAGGCTGTCGGGCAGGGTGTCGGTGCGGCTCACGTAGTCGGTAAGGGCGTAGGTGAGCACCGATGGTGCGCCGTAGCCGCTGAGGGTGTACTGTCCGCGCTGGTCGGTGCGGGCGGTCACGGCCTTGGTGTAGCGGTTGTTAAGCGTCTGGCTCATGGTGACGGTCACACCGCTCACGCCCTGCTGGGTGGTGCGGTCGATGACGCGGCCCGTGAGGGTGAGTGCTGGCAGCGGCTGGAGCGCAATGTGCAGGGCATTGTCGGCCTCGACCACCTGGTAGAGGGTGTCGGCGGGCAGCGCATACTGCATGGCCACGCTCTGCGGCACGCTCACGGCACACATGACGGCGGTGCCGGCCACCTGGTTGGTAAGCTCGTTGCCCTGTGCCAGGTAGTTGCCGCTGGCGTCGAGCCAGTTGACGGTGGACTGCGCGGTGATGTCGGTGGCGCCGGCCGTGATGGTGGCCGCCACGGTGCGCAGCTGCTTCATGCGGTCGAGGTTGAATGCGATGCTCTGGCTCTCGAGTTCAATCTTTACGGTGTCGGTGCGCGCCAGTTCGGTGCCCTGCTGGTTGCGGAGCACGGCCACATAGCGTGTGTCGCGCATGAGGGTGTTGAAGGTGTAGTTGAGTCGGTCGGTCACCACGTAGCGGTAGCGCTGTCCCGTCTTGACGTTGATAAGCTCGAGGGGCATGTTTTTGTAACGGCCGTCGGCGCATGCCTCGGGCAGATTGTCCTCATGTCTTGCCACGTTGTGCTGCACGGTCATGATGATGATGGTGCCGTTGCTGACGTAGTCCTTCCAGCCCTCGGCCTGCTCGTATATCTCGACTGAGGCTTTGGGCACGAACACGATGAGGCCCTTGTTCACGCCGTCGAACACGTAGCTGTCGAGTGTGGGGGGCGTGGTGGCGAGGCAGGTGAGTTCGGCCAGTGCGGTGGCGCCATTGAATGCGCTGTAGCCAATGCGTGTGATGCACGATGGCAGCATGATGCGCGTGAGGTGGTCGTTGCCGTACCAGCATGAGCCAGGCACGGTGGTGATGCCGTAGGTGCGGCTGAGGTCGACCACGGCGCAGGTGCTGAAGTTGTTGGCTATCTGGAAGTCGTTGCTGTTGACGTTGCCGGCCACGATGATTTTACTCAAGGCCGAGGTGTTGCCACCTGTCACATCGTTGAGTGCGCCGCTCACATTGCCCGGCGTAAAGTCGTCGATGATGGCTGTGCCCTCGTCAGCGTCGTAGGCGTTGCGGCCCGGATTTTTGGGGCTTGAGGGGTTGTAGCGGTAGTGGCCGTAGAGCTGCACGGGTGCCGCGGGCATGGTGTAGTAAAGGTTGCGCGCGGTGGAGAGGGTGTCGCCTGCCGCGTTGGTCCAGCACACAAACTCGAAGTTGGTGTTGGTGTAGGCGGTGAGGCTCACCTGGGCGCCGGCCTGGTATTTGCGTCCGCCACCACTGAAGGAGCCTGCCCCAGCGGGTTTGGTGCTGGTGCTGAGCAGGTAGGTGGGTGCTTCGCCCTCGGGAAATGCGGGGAGCGAGGGGCTGCCGGGCTGGTATTTGAACACGGCGGTGATAACTACATTGTGTGCGGGCATGGTGTAGTAGAAACTGGTTGAGGTGGAGAGGGTGTTGCCCTCGCCGTCAACCCAGTACTGGAACTTCATGCCGTTGTTTTGGCTGGCGCTCAGATAGACGCGCTGGCCGGCGGTGTACTTGTTGCCGCCCGTGGTGTTGAGCCCCGATGTGGCTGGCGAACTGACCACGCGCAGTGTGTAGTAGTGCGTGGTGTCGCTGTCCGTGGTGGGGAAGTTTGGCAGTGGCGGATTGCTTGGGTCGTACCCCTCGGTCTGCGCCAGGGCAGTGAGGGTGCTGAGCCATGCCATTATGATGAATAATAATCTGTTCATATACTTGTTGTTATATATGTTTTTGGTTGACGGGTTGACGGGTAGTTTTGTCTGCCTGCTTGAAGCTTCGGATTTAGGTTCGCACGGTCTGTTAGGCGCTGCGAAGAAACGCTACCTCTAATGGGGGCGACGCGTCCCGCGTCGGGATAGAGATAGAAGTTAGACACGAACGCTACTGCTGCTAATAAACGCTACCTCTAATGGGGGCGACGCGTCCCGCGTCGGGATAGAGATAGGAGTCAGACACGAACGCTACTGCTGCTAATAATAGTTGCATGTTTTCCCGACGCGAGCCGCGTCGCCCCCATTAGAGGTAGCGTTCGGTGCCTTTGGCCTTTTTGGCCGCACCCGTCTAAACCCGAAACTTGAGTAAACTAACTTACCCGTCAACTTGTAAACTCGTCAACTTGTAAACCAATTATCCTACTTGATAACCTTCTTTCCGCCCTTGATGTAGAGGCCCGGTGCCGTGGGGTTGTTCACCTTGCGTCCGTCGAGGGTGTAAGTGTCGTCGTTGCGGTCAGCCTCGTTGGCAGTGGCGGCATTGATGCCCGTGGCCACAGCGTCGAAGTGGAGCACAAAGCGGTCGGTGCTGTCGCCGGCCTTGGCCGTGAAGCTGTAGCCTGCGGTGCCGTTGAGCTGCAACTTGGTGCCAGTGAGGCGGTCCTCAAGTGTGACTTGGCCGTCGGGCTGATTGCTGAGGCCGATGGTGTAGGTGCCATCGGTGCCGAAGTGCAGACCGAGCAGGGCCTGGCCATTGTTGAGCGGACGCTCGTTGATGGCGTAGCGTGTGGCGCCGTTGATGGTGAAGATTTGCGACACGGCAGGCTCGGTGCCGGTAAACTTGGCGGCATCGCGGCTGAGGTCGTACTGCATGGTGGCAGCCTCGTTGATGACTACGCGGGTGCGGTCGGCCTGCTGTCCGTCCTTGGCCAGTGTGATGTTGAACACGGTGCGCTGTGCGGCAGTGTGGGTGTTGCTGTCGTAGGCAGCCCTGATGCGCTGCGGTGCGCTGGCCGGTTCTTCCTCCACAAGTGTGCGGGCGTAACGGTCGGTCTGGCGTCCGTCCTTGAGGAAGGTGATGCTCTCCTGGTCGACGGGGCGCTGCACGAAGAAGGCCTCGGCGGGTGCGAGAATGTAGCTGTCGTCTACCGGGCTGTATGCCTCATAGTTCTGGTTGTTGCTGTTCCACACCATGAAGGGCGCCCCGAAGTCGAGGAAGCGGGTGTCGAAGTAACTTGGGTAGGGATTGCCAATGAGGTTCCAGCTGCGGTTGTGTTCAAACTCTGCAAGGTGCTCCTCAAGCGCCACGGTGCGGTTGTCGGCATTGAATATTTGCTGACGGTTGACGGTGGTGGTGAGGGGGCGCACGGTGAATTGGGCGGCGTCGTAGTTGCCGTTTTTGTCGTCAGGCTTGTAGCACTGCATGATGTAGCCCTTGCCAGCTTGCAGCACGTCGTCGGCCGAGAGGTTCTGCCATACGGCAGCGGCATTGCCTGCTGCGCGCTCGGCACCCGAGTGGCCGCGTATTACCCATGAGGTGGTGCTGTCAACGGGTACAATGTCGCTCACCTTGACATCGAAGGGGAATGACACGAACTGCCAGCGTTCGGTGGCGTTCCAAAGGTTGATGGTAACGTTTTCGGCACGCATCTCGCCCTTGACAATGAGGCTGGTGGGGCGGAGGTATCTATAATCGTTATAGTAGTTATAACCTCCCCCCTCGTAAGCGTACTTGGCATACGGCGCGAGCACCATGCTGAAGTCGTTGACAGCGAGTTTGCTGCGTCCGCTGATGGTGAGGTTGCCGTGCTGGTAGTCGCTATTGTTTTGCGAGTCGGTAATTTGGTTGTTGGTGACGGTAAGCTCGATGTCGGGACGGTAGTCGGGGGCGAGCTCGTCGCGCAGGGTGAAGTAGAAGTCCTTGTTAACCTTGACGTACTGCGGCATGAAGTCGGAGGTGCGGAAGGTGTAGAACTGGTTCCAGCCTGTGGCTAATTGATACTCGGCAAGGCTCCACACTGGCACGTAGAGTACGGCCTTGGTGAGGTCGGAACTTGTCAGGGGACAGCCTCCGTCGGTGTTGGGGGGCATGACAGAGCGTGCCTCGATGGTGACGAGGCTGTCGCAGTCGTCGAAAGCAGACTGAGAGCAATATTCCAACGAACTGGGAAGTACGATTTCTGTGGCCTTGTTGTTAGCTAATGCATACAATTCAATGCGTGTCAGTCCTTCGTTAAGGTTGATTTGACGCAGATTGGTGCAGTCTCTAAATGCATTGCTGTATATATTGCGTAGGGTAGAGGGACAGTTGAGGGTGTCGATGGCTGTGTTTTGGAAAGCATAAGTCCAAATGTCGACAAGTCCCTCGTTGAGTGTGACTTTGCTCAGATTGGCGTTTCCTTTAAAGGCACTGCCGCCAACCCATGTGGTTGATTTGGGAAGTGTTATTTCGCGGAGATCGCAGTTATTGAAAGAATAATCTTCAAAAGCTGTTATGCTGTCGTGCAATTCGACGCTTTGCAAAGATCTGCAATTCTGGAAAGTATAATCTGGAATTGTTTTAAGTTTGGTGGGTATCTTGACTGTGCGCAAACTGCGGCATTCTGCAAATGCGTAGTTGCCTAATGATGTAAGACTGTCTGGCAGATGCACTTCTTGCAGTTGCCTTACTTGACTAAATGCACATTCCTTAATGGTCTCGACATTGTCGGGAATATTGACTGATGTCAGTGCTGTCCCTTGGAAGGCAAAGCTGCCAATCTTTTTGAGTGTGGGTGGCAGCACCACTTTGTCGATGGCCCAACGGCCGCTGAAGGCATTGCTTGGTATTTCGTCAATCAGGGCTTTTGACAGGTCGAGCTCGGTGAGGTTGGTCATCTGCTTAATTTTGCTCCAGTCGTCGGCGTTGAGTTCGCCCTCGATGATGAGTTTGTTCACCTCTTGCAGATAGCCGGCCTCTTCTACTACTACATGGCCAAGGTCGCCAGCGGCAATTTTGCCTGTGTTGACGGTGATGCCCTCGTCGCCACCGATGAGTACGTTGTAGTCGGTGTTCCATGCATTGACAAGGCGGTAGGCGTGGAAACTCTCGCGGGGAATAACTATTCTGATGTAGTGGTATGTTCTGTAACCGTCTTCATGGTAACTGTTATTATCTAACGACCCCAATGTGGGCGGAACCTCGGCATTGACTTTGATGCGTTGCAGTTGTGGGCAGTTGTACACAATGTTCTCGCCCATGCGCTCCACATTGGCGGGTATTTCGAGGTCGGTAATGGCGCGGTAATCAGACAAACCCCAGTCGTTGATGTGGCGCAAGGTGCGTGGCAGGGTGAGCGTGCGCACTTTGTTTTGGTTGTAACGGTTGTCGTAGAGGGCCACGACGGCATAGGTTACGCCGTTGTAACGCACAGTGGAGGGTATGACGAGGTCGGTCACATCGGCATCTTGGACTTCCAAACCGGTGCAGGCTGCCACCTTGTGGTCTTGGTCGAGGTAGTAACCCATGTTGTCGATGGTGTAGCGTTGGTTGGTGTTGAACGCCCAGTCGTCGATTTTTTGGTTGCTGGACACTTGTACGGCAATGCTCGTTTCGAGCGCGTCGAATGCGGCCCGGTAGTCGGCGCTTGTTGAGGTGTTGACATCGATGGCGCGGCCAAGGGCTACGGCTTCGGAGATGTCGACATAGGCGCCCTCGTTGAGGATAGAGTCGGCTACAACGATGTCTTTCTGAATGAGCGGATAGTACGACACGGCTTTACGCACATCGTTCAGTGTGGCGGCCAGGGTGTTGTAGAGTGCCTCGTCGTCGGGGGCAGCGTTATAGTTGTCGAGTGCTGTTTGCAGCTCTTGCTTGAGGGGGGGGTAGCCTTCAAGCGCGTTAACAAAGGCTGTTGCATTTGTTTGCGCATCTTCAGTTGCGATATCCGAAATGAAAGCGTAGGTTGTGCTATCGACTTCGCCATAGCATTCATTCTTAAATGTAAGAATGTGTCTGCCAGGCGTGAGTGTAACGCTAAAAGTATTGTTATAGGTGCCACCGTTCAATTCGCGAACGCGTTCATCGTCAATGAATATTTGTGTGTAAAAGTTCCATTGATCATCAGCAGTTCCGTACGAGAACGATAGTTTTGTTTCTCTTCGTGCGATGATTTCCCATGATTTTTGTTCTACCGTGCCCTCTGTGCCTCCATAGACTATATATCTATTATGCTTCCACAGTTGTGCGAACGGAATGGTGTCGGGCAGCACCTGGTCGGTGTCGCCCGCCCCGCTATTGCCGATGGAGTCGGTGGGCGTGGTGGTGCCTTGGTCGGGCAGCACGGGGCTGACTACACTGGAGCTGTCGGCCATGGCGAGGCGCGGTGCACGGCTGGCCATAACCTGCACGGGGCAGAACATGAGGCCGAACAGGGCGAGGGCACCCACATGGCGGGCGCAGGCTGCGAAATAACTGCTTGAGGCTATGCCCACAGTGGACGTGCCTTTACTTAACGGTAACACTTGTGTAGCCTTGTGACTACACATCTTGGCGTTTGTTTTTCCCATAGTAGTGTGTGTTAGTGTTAGGAAAGTTATGTTTGTTGTTCTCTCTATAATTATTATCTCTATCGGGCACTTAACAGGTGTGTATGTGCCACAGATTGTCAAGTACAAATTTACGGGAAATAAACAAACGTTTCAATAGCTTAAATGCGTAGCGTGCGTAAGTGGTCGATTTTCGGGTTTAAGTGGCGCGTTTATGGGTATGAGTGGCAAAGTTTTTTTGATCGTAACCATACGACACGGGCAGACATGTACCCGTCTGGTTGTCAGTCTGTTGGTGCATGTCTGCCCGTTGTCATTATTATTAGTGATGTATGTGGGTGGGGTTGGTGCTTGAAGAAACGCGAGCACTAATGGGGGCGACGCGTCTCGCGTCGGGAAAGCAGGCCTCAATTATTAGCAGTAGTGGCCTAATATCAAAGACCATGTGACATGTATATGTAAGGAGGTGTTGGGATGGGATAAGCAGGTATCTGGCACGTGGCACGTCACTCGTTTGCCACCAATCTCAAACTTGCTGGTGTGGAAGAACTCTACGTATCAGAGTCAATGGGACACTCACAAAGTAATGATGTGACCAGCGGTTATCAGGATATGTATCCATTGGAGATTCGCTTCCGCAATAACAGCGAACTGCTCGATATAGAGGAAAACAAACTGGAGGAAGATGTGGAGAATATGACCTTGGAACAAGCGCAAGCGTTCATAAAAATGATGTTGAAACAATAAACGTATTGCATTAAACGAGCCAAAGCTGTGAAAAAACAGGCGTTTTGGAAAATTTATGGTATAGAATAATTAACTTTGTGAAGACAAGAGAATAGACTTATGAAGGAAAATTCAATATACGACAAGAAATCCATTCGCACGGTCATGGGTAAGACTGCCGACTTTGACGAGCTGGCAAAAGACTGCGTGGCCTTTAGCAATGCGGAAGGTGGAAGAATTGATATAGGAATCGAAGATGAAGAGAAGTTGCCACCAATAGGGCAACGAGTTCCTGATGGCTTGCCTACCACCATCATCAATAAGATTACAGGTAAGACACACGGTGTGATACTCAGTGCAAATGTTCTGGCAGCAGATAATGGTAGCGAATATATTGAGTTGAGCATCGCTTGCAACCATAACCTTGTGGCAATGACAACCTCAGGCAAAGTCTACATCCGTATCGGTGACAATAGCGTGCCTGTAGGCCCAGAGGATTTTGCTCGTCTTGCCGCAGACAAAGGCAGTTTGACATGGGAAAACGTCAAGACAAAATACTCATGGCATGATGCCGACCCCGATAAATTGCAGTGGTTCTTAAAAGTCATTCGCAAGTCAGGCCGTGTGTCTAGCTTCGTTAAGCAGAAGGAGGATAAGGAACTGCTCGACTACTTCTATATGACTGATGAGGATACCGACGCTATGACCCAGTTAGGTGTGCTGTTTCTCGGCAAACAAACCCAGCGAGGACGCATCATGAATCCGCCTGTGATACAAGTTATCAAATATGACCACTATGGCGAAAAGGTGAACAAGTGGTTATGGGACGACTACTCCAAGAACCCATACGAGATGATTGATGAACTGTGGCAAACCATACCAGAATGGACGGAGAGTAAAGAGATTTCCGATGGTATGTTCCGTCGCAATATTCCTGCCTATTCAGAGAAGGTGGTCAGAGAGCTTTTGGCGAACTCATTGGTTCACCGCCCGTATACTGTGCGTGGTGACATCTTCATCAATATCTATCCAGAATATATAGAGGTGGTGAATCCTGGTAGGCTACCTATGGGTGTGACCGCTGACAACATACTACACACTTCAAAGAAGCGCAACGAGCATCTTTGCAATGTGTTCTATGCGCTCTACCTCATGGAACGTGAAGGTTCTGGCTACGATATGATGTATGAGAGCCTTCTTGAGAATGGCAAGGCTGTACCACAAGTTGAAGAAGGTGATGATTATGTGAAAGTAACTGTATCACGCCGTGTGCTCAGCGAGGAGACCATCAAGGTGATGACGCGTGCAGCTGAAACCCAGCTTCTCAAGCAGAAGCAGCTGATCTGCCTTGGTATGATTGCCTCTGCTGAGAGTCTTACTGGCACTCAGTTGATAAAGAAACTTTCGTTGAAAAATGGCGATGCCCTACGCTCATGGCTTCACCCTCTTATTGATAAAGGTATGGTTGTGGCTACTGACGACCACTCAAAAGCAAAGGAATATCGTGTGGCTCCAGAATTACTACGCAACAGCCAATTCAAAGGCAAGACTACACTGAAACGCATCGAACCTTACCGTATCAAGGAACTTATATTGGAAGACTTGAAGATATATCAGATATCTTCTATTCAAGAAATTCAAGAGCGTATAGGAAAAGAAATTTCTATCAGAAAGATAAGAATCCAATTGAATACGCTCATTAATGAAGGGAAAGTCAAAAAAGTCGGTTCAAACAGATGGCTGAAATTCGAGTATGTAAACAGCTAAATAAATTCTCGATGACATGAAATTGCGTTGAAACTGCAAAATGTCATCGAGAATGTCATTGATGATTTTTATAGCAAATCAAGCATAACCAATTGAATATAAATGATATAGATCATATACAACCATCGATGACATCGATTTACTTCAACGCAAAAAACATAATCACAGTTTTACAGCATCACTACTAATTTTTGAAAACAATAATAGATCTTTTCGTGGTGTGTAAAAGTATTAGTACTTTTGAAATATTGATTTTATGAAGTATCTTTACGACTAAATACTAATATACTTATGCAATACTAACTTATTTCAGAATATCTGGCTGCCATTCGTGATCCTCAGGACAA
>ERZ1023834.132-NODE-132-length-11036-cov-98.611238_pt1 | contig 11036 bp, 8 predicted proteins | sample MGYA00380382_ERZ1023834 | MGnify/ENA primary metagenome ERZ1023834 (study PRJEB33179, sample SAMN07449066) | human gut metagenome | biome: Human-gut; feature: Human associated habitat; material: Faeces | host: Homo sapiens | place: India:Kasaragod | collected... | reverse complement strand
GCAGCTAGAGAACATATTGCGCATATTCGTCACATTTGCGGTATTGAAGTTTGTGACGTCGAGTGAAAGGAGAGCAGAGCAGCTAGAGAACATATACCACATATTCGTCACATTCGCTGTATTGAAATGGGTAACATCTAGCGAGGTGAGAGATGAGCAGTTAGAGAACATGTAGCTCATATCCGTCACCTTCTCAGTATTCAGGTATTCCAGGCCTGTAATTGTTTCCAGTTTTGTGAGATCCATAAAGAAACCGTACAACATTGTAGGAGTGTATGTGCTAAAGCTCTTATCGAAAACAATGTGCACGATTGTGCCATTTCCTAATTTATTATTGATAGCAGCCACCGTCATCCTATCTTTCACAACAACACTATTGCTAGGAAGGGTTTCACCCACATTTTCCTTGAAAGTCAAAGTTTGGGTGGAGGATTCATACGTTGCTATATACTTAGAACTGGAAACTGCCTTCTGCGCCACCATGCCGGCAGGCAGAAGCAACAACATGAGCAACATCAATGGGAACAGAGCGAATCTACGGATTATCGCCCCCCCCATTGTACATACGGCCGGCTTGCGACCCATTGGATTGATTTGTAAATCTTTTCATCATAAATATTATGTTTTGTTATTATTTTTTATCAAGAAATTACTGAATACTGATTGCTACCAGACACACGAAAGTGATAAACACTACGCCGAGAATGAGGCAGATATAGAAACGCCCTCTCCTGATGAAATCACCCAGGCTGAAATGATATATCGGGTAATCATCAAGATAGGTTCTATATTCCCTCACCATGACATTAATCATGGTGCCAACATAAATGAGGAGAAACAAAGCTACTATCAGGATAGCCTGTTCTTCTTTGGCAAATGAATCTATTATACTTTTCATGGTGCAAAGATAGTGTTTTTCTTTGAAACAAGGTGTCCAGTTGCCCCCACTAGGTGTCCATTTGGTGGGCAAATGGACACCTTTTATACATTCTTTAACAATTCTTCTCTCTCCAAGCCGTAGGAGAACAGCCTTCTTTCTCTTTAAACATACGGTAGAGATTGGAGCGGGAAGAGAAGCCGCACTCGGCAGAAATCATATCATTACTATAGTTTGGCTTCTCCAAAATCATCTTTTTGGCAGCCTCAAAACGTACCTCGGCAAGCCAGAAACGGAAGGTGGTATTGAGACCCGAGAAGTATTTGGAAAGCTCCGGCTTAGGGATATCCAACGAGCGTGACAGGGTAACCATATTCAATATTGTATCCCTATATCCCCCGTCGGCACACCAGGCTTCCAGCTTATCCCGGATGATTTTCTGCCGTCTTTCAGAAAGCTGCGATTGTAAAGTTTCTTTTCCATCATCAAGTTCAATGCAGCCCAGAAGTATGCGAGCTATTGATTTATGACACACCCTCCTTCTTGTTGTTGAAAGAGATAGGTCATGTTGTTGAAAGAGATAGGTCATGTTGTTGAAAGAGATAGGTCATGTTGTTGAAAGAGATAGGTCATGTTGTTGGAAGAGATAGGATAAGTTGCTGAAAGAGGTAGCTGAAGTTGTTGGAAGAGATTACTGAAGTTATTGAGACAATCAGTATCTCCGGTCGCACAACAGCTGTTGTGCGCTTGCATAACAGCTGATATGCGCATGCACAACAGCTGTTGTGCATGCGTTGCCCAACTGTTGTGCACCAACTATTGTCCAGACTTACGGCACCCCCAAAAAACAAAAAAGGGGATGCACCTTCCTCACGGAAGCCATCCCCATATTGGTCATATCAACATAAAATTTTAATTTATATAAGAGAGATTTTCTTTTAATTCAATGAAGTAACAAAACTACATAGTTGCTTATTTCTGATTACATGAACTGCTTCAACTCAGAGAGATTTCTCTTCTCAGAAGTACCGTCCTTGTAAGTTACCATGAAGTAGTTGTGAACAGACTTGCCATTCTTGAACTGAACGACAGCTACACCGCCTTCACGGAGCTGGAGTGTGAAGTAGCCTTCGCGCTTACCATTGACATAGTTGCCATGCCACTTCTCCTTACCATTCTTATAATAGGTAGTAACCTCACCATTAAAGATAGTATTGCGATCGTTGCCGAGGTCGATAAAACTATAACCACCTTCAGCACGGAGATTACCGTTCATGTAGAAGTCCTGGAAAACGTCCTTCTTGTTAAGTCCTGAACCAGTAGTCATCAGCAGTCTGTAATAACTAGCCTGATCTGCACTGGTTACATTGCTCATATTTTCTGCATAGAAAATAGTGTCAGCTACAACTGTTGCATTCTCTACGTGCTTACGACCGAAAGCTGCTATGGTCATCAAAGCCATCAATGAGAATAATATCATTCGTTTCATATCGTTTATTTTTAGGATGTTATTGTAATTGTCTTTGTTTCTTTTTTCTGGTGCAAAGATACAACGATTTCCGAAAAATTCATAATTCCTTAACGCTATTTTATCTTATTTTTTGACCAAGTAATACTTTTTGATTTTGAACGCACACAAGCTTACAATTTGCAATTTCAGGGCCTAAAATTTCGCATATTGCACGAAGACATACCTTACAAAATGCTATTTTCATGGAGTCTAGTTTACAAAATGTAACTGAATTGACATACATCAAGAAGATAAAAGCACAAGTTTTTTGGCATTTTGAGAAACTTTTTCAGGATATTTCTCGCCTATCTTCTTTTATTTTTGTATTTTTGCACGAAAATATATAATATAAGGTACGCGCATGAGAAAAATTCTTTATTTCATGATCGCCCTCACCGTCCTCAGCTTTGCATCATGCAAGGATACCGAAGGCTCTATCGGCGACCCAATCATATCCCACGGGCAAGACCGTGACACAGATATCATTACAGGCGATGATTATGTTTATCATCTGCCTGTCATCTTTCATGTCTTCTACAGTAACACCACGCAATACATCGAATATACCCGCCTCAAGGAGATTCTCTCCAATGTGAACGAACTTTATCAGGGTGATGTATACAACTATCAGATGGATACCATCCCGAGCGAGAACCTGCATATCCAGTTCGAACTGGCTGAGAAGAATGAGAGCGGCAAGAAACTCAGCACACCGGGTGTGGAATATATCAAGGTTTCAGAATCAGAGTTCGACTGTGAGAGCTTCATGAAGGACAAGAATTATGTAAAGTACTGCTGGGACCAGAACAACTACATCAATGTGATGGTATATGCCTTCAAGAAGACCGATGTAAACAGCACCACGCTGGGCATCAGTCATCTGCCTTACCAGGTAGGCGGCTATCCACAGATAGATGGTTTGAGCAATGGCAAGAACTATCCGCTGAGCAAACCGGGCAAATTTCCATATTGCGTTTCGCTTAATTCAATCTATGTGGGAAGGGAAAATGAAGGAACCCGGTATACTACAGATAAGAATCATAAGGGATATACCTACAATACAACCGACCCGAATGCTACGCTGGCTCACGAACTGGGTCATTATCTGGGGCTCTTCCACAGTTTCTCAGAAAAGACAGTGAAAGACAAATCAGAGGCTGCCGATGATGATGACGACTCAGACTATTGCGATGATACGCCTAGCTACAACCGAATAGCATACGGCAAGTGGTATACAAAATATATCAGTGATGCAAAAGCCAACAAGAAGGATACCACGCTCAGCATGCGAGAGCTTGCCAAACGCACCAACAGCAAGGGTGAGGAATGGCAGTCAGACAATCTGATGGACTACAGCATCTGTTATAGCATGCGTTTCACCCCAGAACAGGCAAACCGCATCCGCCAGGTTCTGTATTATTCGCCCCTGATACCGGGTCCGAAGAAGATTCGTCCGAGAACCCGTGCATGGGATGAGATGCCGGAAACAGAAGATGACCTCCCAATCCGATATGCCAAGGAAAAGGCTGTCTGCATCAAGGACATCCGGATACTGAAGGCTGAGAAATAGAAAAACTAGAAGAGTATAAAAAAATAGAAACAAGAAGAAAATGAAATATACAATCAAGGCTCCACGCCAACTCAATGCAAGTATCAACTTGCCAGCTTCCAAGAGTATCAGCAACCGTGCATTGGTAATCAATGCCATGGCGGGATGCAAGTTGCAGCCCCGCAACCTGAGCGATTGCGATGATACAGAAGTCATCATTGCGGCACTGCGCGATATGCCTGATGTCATCAACATCAAGGCTGCCGGTACTGCCATGCGCTTTATGACCGCCTATCTTTCTGCTACACCGGGCGAGCATACCATCACAGGTACCGAGCGCATGCAGAACCGCCCTATTGCTATCCTGGTAGATGCCCTGCGCTACCTCGGAGCTGATATACAGTATGAAAAGAAAGAGGGCTATCCTCCACTCCACATCGTTGGTAAGCCACTGGAAGGCGGACATCTCGAAGTGGTGGGAAACATCAGTTCGCAGTATATCTCGGCACTGCTGATGATTGGTCCTATCCTGAAAAACGGTCTGGAACTGAAACTGACGGGCGAGATAGCATCACGTCCTTACATCGACCTCACGCTGTGGACGATGCAGAACTTCGGAGCCAGCGCAGAATGGACCGATGTGGATACCATCACCGTAAAGCCACAACCTTACAGCTGCGTAGCCGACTACACCATCGAGAATGACTGGAGCGCTTCTTCTTACTGGTATGAAATGATGGCGCTGAACGGAAACCCTGATTCCGAGGTAAGACTCGAAGGCTTGTTCGACAATTCCAAACAGGGCGATTCTGTCGTGAAATACATCTTCAGTCTGTTGGGCGTGAAATCAGAATTTGAGAACCGTGATGTTCTTTCTCCTGTCAAGTTGAAAGTCCAGCGTTGTCTCTTGCCTCGTTTCGACTACGATTTCAGCGGTTCTCCAGACCTAGCACAGACTATCGTTGTAGCCTGCTGTGCCCTGGGCGTAAAGTTTAAGTTCACCGGTCTTGCCAGTCTCAAGATCAAGGAGACCGACCGCATCGAGGCTTTGAAGAAGGAGCTGAAGAAGGTGGGTTACGTGATTTATGACGAGAACGATAACACGCTGATTTGGGATGGCGAGACCTGCGAGCCTAGTTTCGAGCCTATCGACACCTACGAGGATCATCGCATGGCACTTGCCTTCGCCCCTCTTGCCTTCAAGTTCCCTCAGATAGAAATCAACAATCCTGAGGTGGTGAGCAAATCCTATCCTCATTATTGGGAAGACCTGAAAAAGGTGGGATTTGAAATAGTTGAAAGTTAATAGTTAACAGTTTATGCTATATTTAGTTTTAGCCCTGGTGGCACTAGGAGTGATTTCCGCAGTCTTTGGCATCATCTCTCATCGCAAGGGAGAGGATGAAGAACCGCTGCAGGAAGGCGTATCATGCAATACCTGCAACGGAGAGAACTCCAAATGCGAACAGGAATGCATGATGGAAGCCGCCACCAAGGAAATAGAATACTACGATGACGAGGAACTCGACCGGTTTGCAGGAAGAGCTGCCGACGACTATACCGATGAGGAGGTAGAGGAATTCTCGGAAGTGCTCTATACGATGCAACCGGAAGAGGTGGCGGGATGGAACCGAAGTCTGATACTGAGAGGCATCAACCTGCCCAACCAGATAAAGGACGAAGTCATCAGTTTTTTAAGTTAAATATGCAATGCGCAAAGTTTAAAGTTCAAAATTCAAAGTTCAAAGTAAAGACATGGATATACTGCAATATACATTTTTTCAGAACGCGCTGATTGGCGCCCTACTGGCAAGCATTCTGTGCGGCTTTGTAGGCACCTACATCGTCACCCGCCGGCTGGTTTTCATCAGCGGTGGCATTACGCATGCCTCTTTTGGCGGCATCGGTATCGGCGTATTTGCAGGCATCAACCCCATACTCTCTGCCATGGTATTCGCCATCTTGAGTGCCTTTGGCGTGCAATGGGTATCACGGAAGAAAGATGTGCGCAAAGACTCTGCCATCGCCATGTTCTGGACCCTTGGCATGAGCGTGGGCATCATCTGCTGCTTCCTTACTCCGGGATTCATGCCCGACCTGCCCTCTTTCCTCTTCGGAAGCATACTTGCCATCGACAGCACAGACCTCTGGCTTCTGGCAGGTCTTACCCTGTTTGTAGCATTGCTGTTCACCTTTCTGCTGCGTCCTATCCAGGCCATCGCATTCGACAGCACCTTTGCCAAATCGCAACATCTGCCGGTTACAGCAATAGAATATATGATGATGACGCTCATCGCCATGACCATCGTGGCTACCATCAAGATGGTGGGCATCGTACTTGCCATCAGTCTGCTCACCATACCACAGATGACAGCCAACCTCTTCACCTACAGCTACAAGCGCATGATAGGAGCCAGCATCGTGATAGGCTGCATCGACTGCATCGTAGGCCTCTATGCCAGTTATCTGCTCAATGTGCCATCAGGTGCAACCATCATCTTCGTCAGCATCATCCTGTTTGCAGCTGCAAAGATACTGGCAGCCAGAAAGCACTAAGGCTTTCACACGCTCTGAAAGAAAAATTTTAAATAAAGAAGAAACTTATGTTGAAGCATTTCCCATTCAGAAACCTCTTGCCAGCTATGGTTATCCTTGCCTTTGCAATGACCATAGCAGGATGCTCTACGCAGAAGAATACGGCGAAGAGCAGATGGTGGCATGCCTTCAACGCCCGATACAACACCTATTATAATGGTACCGTAGCCTATATCGAAGGCTCGCTCGAAAAGGAAAACGGAAATAAGGACAATTACTCTGAAATGATTCCTTATTATACGGTTGGCAACAAGAACAGCCGCGAACTGGGCAAGTCGAACTACGACCGCGCCATCGAGAAATGTGAGAAAGCCATTCACCAGCATAGCATCAAGCGCCGCCCGGTATGGGACAAGAAACGCCGCAAGACAGCCAAAGACCTGGAATGGCTGCATCGCCGTGAATATAATCCTTTCCTCTGGAAGGCATGGATGCTGATGGGCCGTTCCCAGTTTTTTGAAGGCGATTTCCAGTCGGCAGCAGCTACATTCGCCTATATGAGCCGTCTCTACGCTACCCAACCCGGCATTTACGGCAAGGCACGTGCCTGGCTCGCCAAGAGTTATCTGGAATCGGGATGGATATACGATGCCGAAGATGTAATCCGTAATATCGAGCGCGATTCCATCCACTGGCGTGCCCAGAAGGAATGGGACAAAACCTATGCCCTCTACTATCTGAAGACCGGACGCTATCAGGAGGCCGTTCCGTATCTCCGCAAAGCCATCGGCTATGAGATGCGACGCAAGCAGAAAGCCCGCCTCTGGTATCTGATGGGACAGGTAGAAGCACAACAGGGACATACCCAGAATGCCTACCGTGCCTTCAAGCATGTTATCCGCCTCAATCCGCCTTACGAACTGGAGTTCAATGCCCGCATCTCCATGACCGAGGTACTGGCAACCAACAACTCCCGGAAGATGGTATCCAAATTGAAGCGAATGGCTGCGAGCGACAAGAATCAGGAATATCTCGACCAGGTTTATTATGCCATCGGCAACATACATCTCAACCAGGGCGATACCCTTCAGGCTATTGCTGCATACGAAAAGGGTGCAGCGAAATCAAGCCGAAACGGAGTAGAGAAAGGTGTATTGCTGCTGCATTTGGGCAATGTATACTGGCAATGCCACCGATATGGCGATGCCAAGCGATGCTATGATGCAGCCATCGGACTCCTAGACCAGGACCGCAAAGACTACAAACAGCTCTCCGACCGTTCGAAGGTTCTCGATGAACTGGTGCCTTATACCGACGCCATCCATCTGCAGGACTCCCTGCAATCACTCGCCCGCATGAGCGAAACAGAACGAAACGTCGCCATTGACAAGGTGATAGAAGCCCTGAAAAAACAGGAAAAGGAAGAAAAGAGAAGACTTGCCGACCAGGAATTGGCAGAACAGCAGGGCAACTCTGACTTCGGAAGAAACAACGGCAATAATAACAGCAGAAATAACAGGAACCAGGGAAACAGCAATGCCTCATCCGGCTTCGGAAACGGAGCCATGGGCAACGGCGGTTTCGGCAACAGCAATACCTGGTATTTCTACTCCCAATCTGCCGTAGCCCAAGGCAAACAGCAGTTTGAACGCCTCTGGGGTAAGAGAAAGAACATAGACAATTGGCAGCGGAGCAACCAGACCGTAGTAGCCGATGCCAAAGGTGTAGAAGAAATGACCGACGAGCAGCGCGATTCGCTCCTCAACGAGGCACAGAAGAAAGACCTTGAGAAGGAGAAAGAGAAGAACCTGAGTGCAGAAGAAGATCCGCATCAGCGTGCCTACTATCTCGCTCAGATTCCGCTCACCGAAGAGAAGATGGCAGAAAGCAATCAGATTCTGGACGACGGACTGCTGCATGCCGGCATCATCCTGAAAGATAAACTCAATGATCTGGACGAAAGCGAACACATGTTGCAGCGACTGGTGAAGAAGAACGCTGCATACGAACATCTCGATGATGCCTACTATCACCTCTACCTGCTCTACAACATCAGGAAGCAGCCAGCCATCGCCAGCCGCTATCTCGACCTGTTGAAAGCGAATTATCCGGAGAGCCAATGGACCGCCCTGCTCACCTCTCCTTATTATGAGGAAGATGCGAAGATGGGCATTCATCTCGAAGATTCGCTCTATGCTGCCACCTACGATGCCTTCAAGGCCAACCTATATAATAAGGTGGTACACAACAGGGCTATCTCTGACAAGCGCTATCCTGAAGGAGCCAACCGCGACAAGTTCCTCTTTATCGGCGGACTCACCCAGCTCCACGAGGGTAATATCCAGGCTTGTCTTGATGATATGCAGCAGGTGGTAGAGAAATATCCGAACAGCCGACTCAGCGAGATGGCAGGAATGATTCTCAACGGAGTAAAAGCCGGCAGACAGCTCAAGGGCGGCACATTCGACCTGAGCAATGTATGGTCGCGCCGCAACGCCGTACTCAATGATGATGTCAAATCCAAAGCAAAGGTATTCAGCATTGAGCGCAACGAGCCGTTCGTCTTCATGCTCGCCTACGTTCCTGATTCTGTAAACGAGAACCAGTTGCTCTTCGAGATGGCGAAATATAATTTTACCTCCTATCTCGTGCGTAATTTCGACCTCGTCATTGACGAGCAGAATGGTCTGCACCGCATGCAGGTAAAGGGCTTCCGCAATTACGATGAAGCACGCCAGTATGCCAACGACATCTACCAGCATCAGGCCATTACCCAGCTCCTCTCAAAGGGAGCCCGAGGCATCGTAATCAGCGAGCCAAACCTCCTGCTGCTGGGCACCAGTCTGAGCTACGACGATTATACCCTCTTCTATACCCAGCATCTGGCACCGCTGAAAATCAGCAAGGCCCCACTGCTTGAAGAACCGGAGGAAATCATCCAGCAGGAAAAGACTGATGATTCAGAAGAAAATGAAGAAGAAACCGGAACTGCCGAAAGCGGAATAACCGGTGAAATAGAAACCGGAACTACCGCAACATTCGATAATGGTACAACCGGAACTTTCAGCAACGGAACAACCGGAACCCAGGGAACCGATGCGGATATAAAGGAAGAAAAAGCGCCAAAGACAACTTTCGACAACGACGACAGTCTGGATTTGGACAGCGAAGAATATGATTTAGATGGATTTTAATGGACAGTCAGCTGGAATATGATGATTTCGTCAGTATGTTTTGAGATAACTGAAGTTTCACAAGTTTTGCCCCACACGCTTTCAAAAAAGTAAAAAGGTAAAAAGGTAAAAAGAGCACCCTAGCTTAACATTCCGCTAGGCTCTTTTTACCTTTTTACTTTTTTACCTTTTTACTTTTCACACAGTTCCCAGTATCTGTGGGCAAGGTCATGGATGAACTTTCGTCCTCGTTCGGTCCATACGAGATAGGTATGGGTGTAAGCTCTGCCCATCTTCTCCTGTCTGCCATCGCTCTTCGGGTCAAGGAAGGCGCTGTAGCGGGTACGGCTCTTGGCTAAACCCATGTGGGCGTAATCGGCATAGAGGAGATACTGACCGCTCTGGTAATACTGAATATGCAGGGCGCAGAGCGAGCGGTTCAGCTCCTGGGCTGTGATACCGAGTTCCTTCGCAATCTGCGTGGTAGTGAAGCAGGAAACGGAATCGAGCACGTTATCGCTATAGAGCGCTTTCGGCAGAAGATTACCCACCTGATTCTCCAACTGGATGATGTTATCACCATTCTTAGCGATGCGAACAACCTGCTCATCCACCACATCATTCAAGCGGCGGATTTCTGTATCCTGTTCGCCGATAAGTTTCTTCTGCTGTTCAATCTGCAGGTGCTGCTTCTTCAGCAGATTCTCCTTCTCCTTGAGCGTAGCACGGAGGATTTCTTCTGCATGTCGGATTGTCTCCTCATCGCTCTCTCCCTGCTGCACCGGGATATAACCACCCGTCTTGCGAATCTGTGGCAGCACATCAGCCGTAACCCAGTTCTTGAACTTCACGGCAGTAGAAAGCTTAGAGCCGAGAACCAAAGCATAGAAACCACTCTCGTTGACGAAGATCATCTGCTGGCGGCGTTTTGAGGGTGTACCATCCTTACGCAGGCTTCCCGATACCTTGACGCTGTGTTTTACAGCGTCAAGTGGGTTAACTAGCTGAGCTACAGCGCATCTTGCTCTTTTATATCCCAGCACATCACAGAGATCCTTTGCACAGAACTGCGGTTCTCCGTTTTCATCGGTCAAGGTACGAATCTTACCGAATTCAGGGTTTTCAAACACGACAGCAATTGCTACCTTCTTATCCATTTCTACTTTATTTGTATTAACTGACTTTACCATAATAATCTGTTTTTAAAAACTAATAACTTAACACTCAACATTCAAAAATCAACATTCAACACTCAACATTCAACACTAAATGATCGTAATCCAAACGCTCTCCTCCCGTTCTCTCGCTGCGGTAATGGCATTGATAAGCCGATGCAACCAGATGCGGGAATTAAAGACGGCACCCTGTAATTTATTTTCACCTACCAGAATG
>ERZ1023834.127-NODE-127-length-11246-cov-15.847645_pt1 | contig 11246 bp, 8 predicted proteins | sample MGYA00380382_ERZ1023834 | MGnify/ENA primary metagenome ERZ1023834 (study PRJEB33179, sample SAMN07449066) | human gut metagenome | biome: Human-gut; feature: Human associated habitat; material: Faeces | host: Homo sapiens | place: India:Kasaragod | collected... | reverse complement strand
TCAATGCCAATTTTATATGTTATTATTTTTATCCCACAAGAAAGCGTGAAGAACCTAAAAAAAAGAGCGGATCCAACGGCAAGAGCTTCCCCCGCCCTCACCATCAAAAAAAGGCCACATCTCTGCGGTCTTTTTTGATTGATTTTATTTTTCTTCGTCTTCCGCTGCTTCTGTTTCAGCTTCTGCGAAGGATTCCTGTGCTGCGCCGTCGCCGAGGGGGGCTTTCATGCGGTCGAGTTCATCGATTGCTGCGAGGGCGAGTTCGAGGTCTTTTCTGATCTTGCCTACGTAGGATTTCATGTTGCCTTCGGTCTGCATCATGTTGTGAATGAGGGTGCGGCGGTAGTCCTGCGCGTCTTTGATCTGCTTTTCGCTGTCGGCCTTGGCGTTGGCGATGAGGATGTCTGCGTTTCTGCGCGCGTTCTTCTTCACGTTTTCAGCGGTGTCTTTGGCGAGCTGCAGGGTGGCAGTCATTGTTTCGGAGATCTTTTCATAATTGGCCAGTTTTGCTTTCATCTGGTCAAGTTTTTCTTCCATTTCGCGGTGTTCACGGTAAATGCGTTCGTAGTCAGCGACGATCTGGTTCAGGAAATCATTGACTTCCTCTTCGCTGTAACCACGGACGGTGGCTTTCGTGAACTGCTTATTATGGATGTCCATTGGTGTAATCATAATTTGCCTCCTTGGGGGGAATTCTTTCCCCATTTTACTGTCTATCCGGCGTTTCGGCAAATTCTTTTTTGTCAAAGCGTAAAGATAGCATGAAAATTACCCATCCCTTTTGCTTTTTCCCTTACAGAAATGGAAGTACTGTGCATTACTGTATTTATCGTCTTTCCAGGCGACAGCGCATGAAGATTTTCCCGAAGAGCCATGCGGTAGCGGCGGTATAGATCATGCCAGGAGCGGCTGCGATGAGCATGACTTCAAGCCCCTTCCCCAGGAGGAAGTACATGAGGACGCGGGCAGCGGCGCTTCCCACGGGACCGGAAATCACGTAGAATACGCGGCTGTCTCCTAAAATACGCGGCTGTCTCCAAGCGCCAGCCATACAAGGCCGACGACGACGCGGAATGTCATGGCGACGGCGACGTTCAGGATGGTCGCGGTCCCCATCGTCATGCTTAAGAGGGATGCGAGGATCCCTGCAATCAGGTATTTCTTAAATCCAAAGACGCCACAGATGGCGACGGCAATCGGGGCTGAGAGCTGGAACTCCGTCCCCGGGACAAGGCCCGGGATGCGGAAGACTCCGCTGACGGCTATGAGAACGGCGAGCATCGCTGTCTCACAGATATCCACGATCCATTGTCTCTCTCCTGTCACGGTCATAAGGTGCTCCTTTCGATGGCTAGGGCAGGGGGAAATGCGCTTTCATGACCGCAACGGCGCGGTCCAGTTCTTCTTTCGTGTGAGCCGCGGTCACGGTCAGGCGGATGCGGCTCGTCCCGGCGGGCACCGTCGGCGGACGGATAGCAGAGAGAAGGATGCCTTCCTCAATGCATCGGGAGGCGTATGCGAGCGTCTTTTCTTCTTCGCTCAGTATGATGGGAATGATCGGAGTGTCGCTTGGTTCTACGGGAATCCCCGCTTCTGCCAGCTTCTCCTTCATGTACCGGGTATTCTCCATCAAGCGTCCCACGAAGCGCTCCGGCTCGCGCTCCAGAAGGCGTAAAGCTGCCAGCGCCGTCATCCCGGTCACGGCTGAGATGGACGTAGAGAAAATGAACGGCCTTGAAACGTTCCTCAGGTAATCGCAGATTTCCCTTGAAGCAGCTGCATAGCCGCCCTCAGCACCGAGCGCCTTGGACAGCGTCCCCACCTGGATATCTATGCCAGAGACGTGGAAATGCTCCGCAGAGCCTCTTCCCGTCTCGCCGATCACGCCGACGCCGTGCGCATCATCGACGATGAGGCAGGCATTGTATTTTTCCTTAAGGCGGATCAGGTCCGGGACCGGCGCGATGTCCCCGTCCATCGAGAACACCCCGTCTGTCACGATGAAACGCTGCCCGCTCACAGGCGTATTCTTCAGAAGTTCTTCCAGAGCAGCCATATCCGAATGCGGATAAATGACCGTGCGGGCGCGGGAAATCCTGCATCCGTCGACAATGGAAGCATGGTTCAGTGCGTCCGAGAAAATGATATCGTCCTTGCCGCCGAGGGCATAGAGGACGCCCAGGTTTGTCATGTAGCCTGTATTGAAAATGACGGCATCTTCCGCATGCTTGAAGGAAGCGAGCTCCTTTTCCAGATCCGAGAGTTCAAAGACAGCACCCGATGTCAGACGCGCGCCGCCCGAGCCCGTGCCCCAGCGTACGGCATCCCTGGCCGCTTCCTGGACCTCCTGTTCATGCGTCATGCCAAGGTAATCATTCGAATTAAAGACAATGCACTCCGAACCGTCGCGGCGGACGCCCTTCGACGCCGTCACCATGCGGAGATCCTGCACTTTGCGGAAGCGCCCGCCTTCGCGGATTTCATCCAGCGCCTTTCCCATATTTTCAAGTTTCATTTGATAACCTCACCAATACCGTCTGATTCTGCATATAGTCTTCATAAAGAGCAACATCTGTCCCGTGCTTCACGAAGAAAACGCGCCCGCCGACCGGGTCGCCCTTGTCCTTCATCACCGTAATGCGGCCATAGCCGTGAAGCGGCGAGCCGACGTAGCCCGTCACATAGTCCGGATCATCCGACCAGCAAAGCTCGGCTACCGTGCCGGGTCCGTGAGCCACCTTCGATGCCAGGACAAGCGCTTCACGCGGATGATCGCCGCCAAGACCCTTGCCGCGCATCTTTGCTTCATACTCAGCCGTGTCAGCGCTGTCCATATTGCTGCAGCGGACCCCGCGCTCTCCGCGGCCATCGAGCCTTTCGCCCGTCTCCGCATCCATCACGATTGCGCCCCTCATGCTGTCTTCCAGTGCTTCCAGAGAAGCGATGCCCCGCCTGGCCGCCAAAGGAGAAACACCCGCGCGGATGAGCTCAGCCTCCGCTGCCCTGTGTCCCTCGGACTTCTCGCTCGTGTCGATCTGGTAAAGCGGAAGCATCAGGCAGTACGAAACCGCCGCATCCGGCACCTCTTCCACCTTCACCTGAATGAAATCCGCGCATCCTCTCTCATGCTCCCTTGCACGGCGCATCATGGAAATCACCGTCTCATCCACCAGATCCTCAGAAACAATCCGCTCCGCTCCAGAAATGTGGCGCCCGCCCTTGCCATGGGTCCCGCCCAGGCTCGAACGCATCTTCACACTATACAACATTTACGGTCTCCTTTGTCAACTTGCATTGTTATTATTGTCAACCTTATGGGTAAAAAATATGCCGAAGCATCGCTCCGGTTCCATATATCTACTTTATTTCTTTCTATTATTTAATAGTAACAGGACTCTTTTGTCAAGGTGTTTGAATGTGCGATGTTAACAAAATAACTAAAACGCATGTGCAGGGATTCAAAAGAGCCTCCATGTAAAAAGGACTTCCGCAGGCGTAGGAAGTCCTTTTTAAGGTGTGTTGCAGGCACCTTTGCTGCCCAGCCCTAGGGGAGGTTCTCCCGGCCGCGTCTCCGCCCTCGAGAAGGGAAGTGAAGCGAAGACCCCGCCCGGTAGATAGGGATGGACTTTATGGAATGCCCTTCAAATCCAGCGGGGATCGCCGCTGGATTCATTGGACTCATTCCCTGTACCAGTTTTTCTATTTCAAGAAATGAGCTTTCGCCATTTCATCATGTCATCTTCCATCCGCTGCATAGAACAAGAGCTTCCATGACAGCCGCTCTCATTCTGCAGGAACCGTCCCCCGCGCGGCGCATCCCCCGATGCACGCCGCGGACGATTTGTGGATGTTCTCCTGCTGACTAACGAAACCCGCTGGCAGGAAACAGTCGGCGCGTCCTTGCATGACACGGCCCGCCCCTGCCGCCTTCCCCCGGGATAAGCAGCAAGGCCATGTCTCGACGCTTCGTTGATACTAAGTATACATTTTCTTTGCAAAAGCAGTCAATATGATATACCATACATTAATATTTGATTTAAATCTCCCCTTTTTTCATCATTTCCATGCAAGAATACGCATGTTAGAAATAAAATTCCCATTCTCAATAAAGTCAAAAATCCTAATTATTTTGTTTGAATTTATTCTGGATAAACAGTCAGAAAGTATACGGCTTTATCAAAATGACGTCGCTTTTTAAATCTATTTGAAAATTATGTTTTAGAATAAAAGCCAGTATTCCCGTTATAGTTTGAAATATTTCCTTGATATTCCTAAATGCAGCATATTCTATATAGGCTCTTTTAAAAATAAGAGTACCGAATCATTTTTATCAAAATATCAATTAGAATCAGACATTTCGCGTAAAGTCTATGCATCTTAGCCCCGTCTTTACCGGACTTTATCAAAAAATCAGATCAAAGTCTCCATCTTTATTTAGGTGAATACCATCGACTAAAACTCATATATATCCTGCAACCTATGAAATGAGAGGGATTAATAGAAGAAATCACAGAGCTATGAAAAAAGCAAATGATATTGGGAATGGGAGAGGAAGATGGAGGAAAATGCATTTCCACGAGCGAAGCGAGGTTTAAGGGTGTTAACCTTGCTCCGAAAGGAGAAGGTGGCAGCGTAGCTGACGAATGAGATGTAGTTCCATCAGCCGCCAGGCTGGTTTTGCGGTTTTTATGAGGTGGTTCATCTCCCAGGCTGCAAGCCGGCTGTATGGTTTTTCATCTTTTTCATATAAAATGCTAAAACCGCACAACCTCGCTCTGCTCGATGAACCTTTTATAAAAACCAATAAATACTGCACCCCTTTCGTCAGCAACAGTTAAATGATAGGCTGACCGCCCTTCCCCGCTGAGGCAGGGCAAAACCTTCCGCACCGGCACGTACCGCCATGTTACTGCGATGTACTGAGTTTTGATTTCCACGAGCCTTCCGAAATGAAATTCCACACAAAAAAGCCTCCCGCGCACTTGGGAGGCTTTTCTGCTTTTCCTTTGTTCAGAGTCAGGCTTTTTATTATTTTATACGCCGACTTTCGCGGCAAGTTTTGCGATGATCTGCTGCTGTTTTTCGTTGATTTCCTTCTGTTCTTTGAGCATGGTTTCGAGCTGGCCGATTCTCTGATCCTGGGAGGCCAGTTTCTTGTCCTGTTCAGCGACGTGTTTCTTGAGGCTTGTCAGTTCTTTGGCTGCTTCACCTGGGTAGACCTTCTTTACATTTCCTCTTTCACCGACTTTGAAGGAGGCGCCGACGGTAACCATGTTATCGTTGTAACCTACGGTCGTTCCCAAAGAGAGAAGCGTGTCGTCATTCGGATGGTAGAAAGCGCCGAGGGCGAGGGCCTGCTGGTCTTTGTAGGAACCACCGGAGACGGCGACGTTTTACTTGCTGTCCGGATCATAGTCGACCGGATGAAGGCCCGACAGAGCGGCTGCACCTGCGCCGACTTCATTGACACGGTGATCGAGGTCGCCTACGCGGTTGTCGAGCTGTGTCAGGTGGGTCGTGTTATTGGTAATGCTGCCCTTGAGTTCATGAATCTGCGAGCCTTTGACGGCGTCCGTGGACGATGCGGAAATTTCTCCAGGCGCGACGTTTGTCACTTTCCTGCCGCCTGCATTGATGCCGCCCGACGTCATGGACGGACCGCCTTTTATGGTGACGCCATCGTTATTGATGGTAGTATTTCCTGCTTTGACGCTGTCGACGGTGATGTCTTTCTTGAGCGATACTTTCAGCGAATCTCCGGAAATACTGGTTTCCGTATTCGTGCTGTCCCCAAGGATCGAGAGGGTGCCCTTCGGGGAAATCGATGCGCTGTTCCCGTCGTCTGCCTTGAAGCTGGTCGGGTCCGTGACGTTCCTGATCACGACGACTTCACCATTATCGACACTTGTATTACTGTCCGGGGTAATTGGAAGAATCGTCGTCCCGCCGGAATTAGCGCCCGATGTTCCTGTATTTCCTGCGCCTGCAGTGCCTGCCGTGTCTGCAGTGGCCAGGCTGGAATGCGTCGTGACTGCTGTTTTCGTATTCGTTCCTGCGGCCGTATTTCCTACGCTGGCGGATGTATGGCCCGTCTCGGATGTGGTGCCTGTGATATTCGCGCTGATGGTGTACATACCGTCAGACGTCTTGATGACCTGGATGCCGTTGCCTGCCTTGATATTTGGCTGCGTCGCATTCTGCCGGGCGAAGACAACCTTCTTCAGCTGCGCCACGTTGACGGCATCGGTGTCCTGCGTGCCAGCTGCGACGCCCGTGATCTGACGGGTGATGCCTTTGGAAATATCGCCGACAGAAACGGCGCCTCTTGTCGATTTCCAGGCCGGGGACGTATTTAGGGAAAGAAGATTTGTCAGCGGATCATAGCCTGCATAACCAGCTGCCGTACCTGCCACAGAGCCCGAACCGAAGGCCGCGCCGCCAGAGGCTGTCGCATAGGAATTGTAACCGACAGCGACGATATCATCGCTTGTCATCTGCGTCGCATTGCTGTCTGCCGACCCGATGACGACGGAACGGTCAGTGCCGGAAAGGTAACGGTTGTCGCCGATGACCTGCGACATCTTCGAAACAAGAACAGTATTGGCTGAACCTATAGAAGTGACATTCTGCACATTGATGGCTGAATTACCATAACCGATTTGGATATCTTTTGCATTTTCTGCTGCACCATCCGTAGTGGACAAAACATTATTCACGCCGAACATCTGCGACAGGTTTGTATTCGTTGCACGGTTCCTATCGCCCAAAACCTGCGTCCTATCTGCATTCGTCACGCCATTGACAGCGCCGAGGGCAGAAACATGATTTACATTGGACGCCGTATTTCCTGAACCATCCAAAATATTAGCTGAGCTTACATTGTCTGCCGTACCAGTCAGTGTATTATTCGATCCGGTTACCGAAGAAAGAGCTGCATAGCTGACGGTGTTCGTATCGCCAAGAATCTGGGTTGTCGCGGTATTGTTGACGGTATTTCCAGATCCAATGGCAGAAACATGCTGCACGGCGGATGCCGTATTTCCCACGCCGGACAAGATATTGGATGCGCTTGGCGTCTTCTCTGTCCCGGTGATGGAATTCTTAGCGCCTGCTATCAGAGAGGAATTGACATAAGAAGCGCTGTTTGTATCACCGATCATGACGCTGCCTTTGGTGTTCTCCACATTGGCGTTGTCACCCATGACAATGGAGCTTGTTACATAGCTTTTCTTGCTGCCCGTTCCGATGACCGTTGTATTGTTTGCTTTCGTGAAACTATTGTTGTATCCGTCGATCATGACATACTTGTCGCTATCAAAGAGGCCGTTTTGGCCCTTAAGTTCATCCCCTGTACCAAGGACCTGGGCAAAGGATACGCTGTCGACCTTGTTCCCATTGCCGATGGCCATGACAGCGCCGCCTGGATTTTTTTGGCTCCGTCAATGATTGCATCCTGCATGGCTTTTGGAGAATCAAGCGGCTGGCTCAGAATCATCGTTGCCGAAGTGACTCCCCATGTATTTTTCACCTCATTGCCCGTGCCGATGGCGATGGTTCCGCTGCTGTTATTGACACGGTTTCCCGTCCCGATGATGGAGTTTTCCGCGCCGGAATGAGGAAAGGCGGTAATCGATTCATTGGAGTTCAAGGAACCGACGACAGTGCCAAATGCATTCTTATATCCATCAAGAATGGTATCGACCACATGGAGTTCCTGATACTGGCTCGACTGCACATTGTAGCTGCCATAGGTCGTCGTGAACATGCCGTTTGCATACGAATTCGTGCCGACCGTCGTCGAGGCCGCGCCTAGCTGCCTGCCGGCTGCAGGACTGAAGCCGTACGTGCTGAATTCCGATCCCTTCGTATCCCCGATCTCCACATCCGCTCCCAGATTATGCGCGCCGATTTCAATCGATCCTGCCCTTGCGAAAGAATTCGTGCCGATGGCAATTCCTTCCGGCAGATTTTCCTTCGCTTCCGTGTTGCCAGCTATGGTGTAACCAAATCTGTCATCATCTTTGCCTCTCTCCTTGCCATATCCGAAGGAAAGGAGTGCCTCCTCCGTTCGTGTGCCCAGATCGATCTTCGCATTATTTCCAATGGCGATACTCATGCCCTTCGGGCGGGTATTGACCGGATCCATGCCATATTAGATAAATGCCCCCTGGCCCTTTACGATATCATTGGAGGGTGCAGCCTGCGCAGGCAGCGCCGCACTCGTACAAAGCAAAAGGGCGCAGACAGAAGCAAGGAAAAGGCGTACCTTTTCCCCCTGACATCTGCTGCGTCTGGAAATATGTGCATTAAAACTACTCTTCGAAATCATAGTACATCCCCCCGGCGGTCCACAAACGATACCTTTCCAAATTAAGCAGCCGCCATGGACCCTTTCCCCCGAAAGAGTCCTTTCAAGGCGTACTGCCGGATCGGGGCGCCGCGTTTGCCAGCGACAAGCTCCATGAACCGCCTGAAATTCCCTGGTTCCAGGCCGGCCCATTCGTTGATAGAGAATCCCCCTCAAACGCGCGCTTTTAATCTCCCGTTCTCGTCTTAAATATATAGTAATTACGATATTAAGAGGAATACGAGTCAGAGATAAGAGGTTGACACTTTTGTTATAGGTATCAAGGAAATCAGGGTAAATTAAGTGTCCTATCCTATTCCGTTATATGCTTCCCATCGTTTTGCGATTGGATTCGGCACTTTTTGTAAAAAATAACTCGGTCTTATGAGAAACCCTCAAGAACAGACGCACTCTTCTTTTAAGAACATATAGAAAACTTCATGGACACATCCGCCCTGCTGTACGTGTATCTTATGTGATTCCTTGATAGAGTGATAAAGGAAATGAATAGGATACTAGAGGATATAAAGGAAATGGATGGGAAGATGATCTGACGAATGGTACACCGCGCATTTCCCAAGCGCCGCTAACCTCGCCTTCCCAGACGGGGAAAAAGGGCCGTAGGCCGGTCTTGACCTTGCCCTGGAAGGGAAGGTGTCGGCGGAGCCGACGGATGAGTTGCATTTCCTCGGACAGAGTCCGGTTGTATGGTTTTTAAAGGTGCAATTTCTAAAATCGGGGTGCAGTATTCATTGGTTTTTAAAATATGAAAAGGTTCCACGCGCAAAGCTGCGGTTGTATGGTTTTTCATGGTTTTTCATGGTTTTTCATGGTTTTTCATGTTTTTCCATGCTCCCCATCCCACGCAAAAAGGACTTCCTTGACGAGAGAAGTCCTTTTCACTCGAATAGGCCTGAATAGCAGGTTCTGCCTTTCGACTGTCCGTCATGCGGCCATCCGACTAGTATGGGAAGGGGGTCGGACCGGTCTTTAATTGGGAAGGTCATGACGAACTATATGGAATGCCCGATGAGAGGGGAAGGTTGGAGTTTGGAGATAGATGTGCCCCCTCATGCGATGCTGATTCCCGTATGGGATGAATGGAAAATTTCCTTAGAAAGTTCCCGGTACATGCCGGCAGCCGATCAGCCTGGGCTGGCGCTCTGCCGTAAAAAACAAAAATCGCAGTCAAACGCGGGGAAGAAGACGGACTTCCTTGCCTGGCGCTCGCTGCGAAAAAAGGTGCTTTGAAAACGTTTCAAAATCGTAAGAGCCCCCCTGGCGGCTTGCGAGTATATCGCCGCAGTGGTTACGGTGATTCCCTTTCCCCCGAAAGAAAATTCACGTCCGTCCCCCGGACCACTGCTTGATCGGGATGCTGATGCAGGATCTTCCGGCCGTTCCCTGGAAACTCCCCAGTCTCCTCGGATCTGCCTTGATGAAAGATCTCCGTTAATTATCAGCGTATTTAAATCTCCCGTTCTTTGACTTCAATATATAATAAAAGGGAAATTATAAGAAATACTAATAAGAGATAAGAAGTTTATACTTTTATTATAAGTCGATCGGTTTGTTCTAACTTCCTTTACTCCTATGCATTACTGCGATAGGTTTCCTCTTTTCAGCTGCAAAAATACACTTGTTTTCCTTAAAATCAGATACTAATTCCCTATTTTCCCTAAAGGCGGACACTCGTTTTACGATCTTCTTTCAGCAGATCATAGAAATATTTGTGAATGAGCCCGTCATTTCATACGCGCATCTTATAATCTTCCCTTACTCGCTTATAACAGATTCTGATTAGTAACGGCAATTTCATGGATATCAGAAGTATCAGAACTTCAATGAAAAAGGCCCTCAGGTAAGCTGAGGGACAGCGATATGACAAAATGTACAATCATTTCGCCACAGTCCTTTTTCTATTGGAATATTCTATTATCGGATTATCCAGCACTTATATGCGCCGGCTTTGTCTGAATACCAAAAAACCTCGCTTCGCTCGAGGAAATGAACCTCCTCAGGCGACTCTGTCGCCAGCTCCCCCCTACGGGGCAAGCTCAAAAAAAACCTTAAACCGAACTTCGTTCGAGAAATGCTAAAGGCAGTATTTACCTAATTTTGTCACAGCTTTTTTTGGATGGCCATATTATGGAAAGCCCAAGAGAATGGAAATCTGGAAAAATCTTTTTCTCAGGCGTTTTCCCTTATTCCGTCACTCCGGTCTTTGCCATAAGTTTCCGGATCAGGATTTCCTGTCTGGCGAGTTTAATATCTGAAGCAGCATCCGTCTTTGAGTGTACGGAAATTTCCAAATCTTGCTGTCAGTATAAATGAAATCAGTCTCCAAGAGAAATCGTAATCACCAATAGGTTCTTTCCAGCCTGCTATAAGCGTTTGTGCCATCTTCAAGAAATCCCAGCAAAAAAGACTCCTAGTCGGAAACCAGAAGTCTTTTTCACCGCCGTCGTCCATGATGGAGAGTGGGACGATGGCACACCCGTCTGCAGCCGGGATTACGGGCTGCGCGGTATGGAGACGCAGCCGTCAAGGCGGAAGGTTCATCCAGGGAGGGAGCAGACGGGCAATATGGATGGTCCCGCAGCGGACCGGGGAGTGAAAACGTAAGTTTAACTGTCCGGCCGCGGGGCGGTCCTTCGGCAGGGCGCCTGACCCGGGAAGGATTCGCTGATAGATGCACTTTGTTTGCATCTCCTGCCATCTATAGTATAAACCAATTTTTTATTTAGATAAAATCGCAGTATTTCATAAGGTCCCCTCTCTTCTTGAATAAGCGTTAAAACCTAACGATTTTCACCCTATTTCTCCTGCTAAAGGCCAGAAAAGAGTGTATAATAAAAGGGATAATTTCTTCAGAAAGAGGGCTCACCATGAAAATCGC
>ERZ1023834.118-NODE-118-length-12275-cov-7.970949_pt1 | contig 12275 bp, 8 predicted proteins | sample MGYA00380382_ERZ1023834 | MGnify/ENA primary metagenome ERZ1023834 (study PRJEB33179, sample SAMN07449066) | human gut metagenome | biome: Human-gut; feature: Human associated habitat; material: Faeces | host: Homo sapiens | place: India:Kasaragod | collected... | reverse complement strand
TGTGGTGCTCTATGAGATTTGCCGCTAACGCGGAGAACATAAGGACAAAAGGACATAAGAACAAAAGATATAACGCTTGTGTTAGCCGCTTAGCGCGGAAAACATAAGCAACAGAAGTTTACATAAGACACACAAAAGGCCGCTGCGCGGCTGGCCACGGACTGACGTCCGCGTGGCCAAAGAAACATAAGGGCTGACGCCGTAGCGAGCCGCTAACGCGGAGAACATAAGGACAAAAGGACAGAAGAACAAAAGATATAACGTTTGTGTTGGCCCGCTTAGCGCGGAATACATAAGCAACAGAAGTTTACATAAGACACACAAGAGGCCGCTGCGCGGCTGGCCACGGACTGACGTCCGCGTGACCCAAGAAACATAAGGGCTGACGCCGTAGCGAACCGCTAACGCGGAGAACATAAGGACATAAGAACATAAGAACAAAAGATTTTCAAGACATACGGGCATGGACTTGCGTCCATGTGCCCTCAAGAACAGAAGGGCTACGCCGTTACGACCATGAGCGTCATAAACAAAAAAGCAATAGCATTAAACGCTACGGCGTAGCTCTTATGTCTCTTGGGCCACCCGGACGTTAGTCCGTGGCCAGCCGCGCAGCGGCCTTTTGTGTGTCTTATGTAAACTTATGTTGCTTATGTTTTCCGCGCTAAGCGGCTAACACAAACGTAATTTCTTTTGTTCTTATGTCCTTTTGTTCTTATGTTCTCCGCGTTAGCGGCAGATTTCACAATTCACGAACAAAGAAACGCTACATTTTCCCCTCACAGGCATATATTTATAGTTATCCGCTAACGCGGAGAACATAAGGACTAAAGAAAAAAAGTCCATGCCCGTATTACTCTACCCCACTCTCATTGCCATACACGTCGACAGCGGTCACCACATAGCGGCTGTGGCGCAGGGCGGGCAAGGCGAGGGTGCAGTCGTAATGGGTGGCGGTGGTGCGCACAGATAGTAAGACGTTGCCAAACGTGGGGTCGAGGCGGTAAACGTTGTAGCGCACCGGGCCATCGGCATCGTGCACGGCAGACCATTCAAGGTGCAGGTGCTGCCCATCAAGCCTCTGGGTTACCTGGGGCGATGCGGGCGGAATGCTGTCCTGCCAACGCATGGGGGGCACCAAGGCGGGACGGGCATAGAACGAGGTTTGCAACCAGTCGGCAAGCCCTTTCTCGTTGTTCAGCAAAAAGCGTGTACGGAAAAACGCCTGGCCGCCAAGGCCCTCGCTGCGTGCCACATTCATCTGGCGCTGCACGGTAAGGAGCGGCCAGTCCTTTTCGCGGGAGTTAAGAAAGTAAATGCCGAGTCCGGGCACAACGGGGCGGCCGGCATCGTGCTCCTTCCAGTCGGCAAGGAAAGGATAATAATGATTGCCGTCGAAGTACATCATCGGGAAGAGCATATCCATCCACCCCAGGCGCAACCAGCGCTGGGCATCTTGCGACACAGCGTCGCGCGCGTTCCACCCGTAAGATGAGTAGCGCGACAAGTCAGAATACTTGCCCACGGGGGAGCAGCTCAGCTTTACCCACGGGCGCGCCCCTCTCACCGCATCATGTATGGCCAGTACACAGCGGTCAATGTTTGCCGTGCGCCATGCAGCCTTGTTCTGCCCTTGGCCATAGCGGCGGTAAGTGCGGTCGTCGTTAAAGGGCACACTGCTCTCGGGGTAACGTATGTAGTCAAGATGAATGCCGTCCACCTCGTAGTTTTGCACAATTTCGCGACACACCTTAGCCAGATATTCGGCAGTGCCCGGCACTCCAGGGTCCATCAGCCATTGGTCACCGCACCGCTGGCACAGTTCGGGGTGCTGCACAGGCAAGGCGCGTTTGCCGAGTTGCTTGGCCACCGCCACCTTGCAGATGGGGAACGCCACCACCCAGGCATGGCATTCCATGCCGCGCTTGTGGCATTCGTCCACCGCAAACTGCAGCGGGTCGTAAAGCGGCCGTTGTCCGGGTCGCCCCGCAAACACGCCGTCCCAAGGTTCTATAGCCGAAGCGTAGGCAGTGGTTGCACGTATGCGCGACTGAAACAGCACCATGTTAATGCCCATGGCCTTGAGGCGGTCGAGCATTTCACACAGCGTTTGCTTCTGTGCGGCAGTTTGCGCTGCGGTTGTGGCGGGGCGCTGCGGCCAGTCGAGCCCCATAAGGGTGGTGAGCCATGCCGCGCGCACCTCATATTTTATGTCTGATGCCACCGGCGAGCATGCAGTCTGCGCCTTGGCGCACAAACTGCAAAGCAGCACAAGCAGCACGAATATAGTTCTTTTCATATCCTTACAAAAAAGAGTTTGGCGTTTCAACAATGTACGATTGCAAAGTTACAAACTTAGTAACCATACATTGCTGAAACGCCAAACTTTTATTCAGTCGTTGCGTTATTTCTTTGAAATGCGCAGCTTATAAGTCATCGGTTTTTCGGGCACGTAGAACATGCGCAGTGTGCCCGGGCCACACGAGGCGTTGCCCAAACCGCGCAACCAAGCATCGAGGTGCAGCACGGTGTAGGGACGCGGCTGCATCTCCCAATAGTGTTGGGCGTTCATCAAGTCCTCGTCGGTGTAAGGCAGTGCCGAGAAGTTGACACGGCCCTCGGTTTCGATTTTCACACCAAAGCCCGACTTGTCGCTGAGCGTAAGTTCGCGCAACTCCTCACGGTTGCCAGTGCTCTGCGGCTTCATGTTGGGTTCCACCATGCCTGCCACGGTTGTGGTATAGCGGCCTGCCACCACACCATCGCGGCGGTCGCAAGCGTTCTCCCACGGACCGAGCGCGTAATAGTCCACCTTCGAGAGTGACGAGTCGAGCATACACACCAGTCCGGCGCGTCGCAGCTCAGCAGTATGCGGTGTAAAGCGAGCCTCCACATCAACCACGCCCTGCGGGTAGATGGTGTAGTCTATCTCCGTGTCGCAAAGCGAGCCTTTGCGGGTTGTCTTCACCACAGTGTTGCCGTTCACCTGCTCCACACGCACATCGCCCTTGGGCTGCAAACCGTTGGCAGTGTTGCCAAAGCGGTCGTTCTCTATCCAGCGGTGGTTGCTGTATTCAAAGCCCTGGTTGTCGGCAATGATGTTGCGACCACCAAGAGCTAATGAAGTGAGGCGTGCCGTTTCATTGTCAAAGGTAAGTTGCACCTTGTCGTTGCCAATAATAGTTTGGTCGAGCGACAACGTTGAAAGCATTTCGGGTGCTTTGGCATCAGACTTCAGTGCAGGCAGCGTGCCGCGCTGCTGCAAGGTAAATTGCTTGAGTGCCACCTCGTGACCGGCTGCGGCATAGCTTTGTGCTGTGCGGAAAGCCACGTGCAGTGTGAGCAGCACCTCCTGACCATTGGCCTCAGCCTTGGCCAAATCGGCCTTACCCAGTTTGAGCACAAGCGTGGTGCTGTCGGCAGGGGCCACAGCAGGCAGTTTAATGGTCTTGGTGCTTACCACACGACCGTTCTTCACCACCTCGTAGCACAAGTTCATGTCCTTCAAATTCTGGAACAAGTAGGTATTGCGCAGCGTGACAGTGGCCGTGTTCTTCTGCTTGTCCACACCCACCAAGTTGAATTTGACATACTGGTAAGCAGCCTTCACCTCCTTCAGTTTGGCACCCTCATGGCGTTCGCTGTTGATAATGCCGTTGCAGCAGAAGTTGCCTTGGTGCGGACCCGGATAGTCATAACCCGTAGTGAGGCGGTAGATGCCCTGCTTCATCAGCTGCGGATTGTAGATTGACTGGTCTACCCAGTCCCAGATGCAGCCGCCAATGGTGGCATTCGATTTCTCTATTACGTCCCAATACTGGTCGAGGTTGCCAATGGCATTACCCATGGCATGTGCATACTCGCAGATAAACATCGGCTTGTCAAGGTTTGAGGTGTTCTGCGCCATCCAGTCCATGCCGGGGTACATCTTCGAGTAGAAGTCGGAGTAGCGTTCGCCACCATAGGGCAGACTGATGCGTGTGCCCTCATAGTGTACGGGGCGCGCGTCAAGACGCTTGGCAGCCTCGTAGCAATCCTTAAAGTTGGCGCCAGCACCGGCCTCGTTGCCAAGGCTCCACATCACCACACAGGGGTGGTTGCGGTCGCGCAGCACCATGCGGTCAATACGGTCAACAAAGGCGGGTATCCAGCTCTTGCGGTCTGAAATGCTTTGGTTGGCATGGTCCTCAAGGTCGGCCTCGTCCACGGTGTAAAGTCCGTAATAGTCGTACATGGCATACATACGCGCATCGTTAGGATAGTGCGAGGTACGTATGGTGTTGATGTTGTTCTGCTTCATGAGCGTCACGTCGCGCAACATTTCGTCGACAGTAACGGCACGGCCGTGCTTGGGCGAGGTGTCATGACGGTTTACGCCTTTAAGGAACACGCGCTTGTTGTTGACATAAAGCAGCGAGTTCTTTACCTCCACTTTGCATACACCATATTTGGTTGAGAAGGCCATTTCCTCATTGCCTTGTTCATCGCTCTGCACCACACGTACGGTATAGAGATTGGGGTGCTCGGCGCTCCACAACTCGGCATTTGGCACATCGAATGCCACGTTGGTCTGTGTGCCATCAGCACCGCCAAGTGTCGTGCGCTGCTCTTGTATTTCGGTGCCCTCAGGATTGAATATCTTGACGCACACTTGCTTCTTGCCGGCAAGGTTGTCGCGGTTGTCGAGCGTCAGGCGCACATTCACCTTTGCCTGGGCAATGTCGCCCCCCTTGTCGAAGGTGATGTCGGACGTGATGTAATGGTCGCGCACGGCCATTTTGGGGGTGTTGTAAAGATACACTTCGCGGAAGATACCGCTCATGCGGAACATATCCTGACATTCAAGATATGAGCCATCGCTCCAGCGGAACACTTGCACAGCCAGACGGTTTTCGCCACCCTTGTGCAGATATTTGGTTATGTCGAACTCGCTCACATTGTTAGAGCCTTGGGTGTAACCCACATACTGGCCGTTGAGCCACACAAAGGCTGCCGAATAAATGCCACCAAAATGTATGAAGGTGCGGCGGCCGTCCCAATCGGCGGGCACGGTGAATGTGCGCACATACGAGCCTACGGGGTCGATGCCATAGTTCTTGCCACCATCGTTGAAGCCGGGACGGGCCTTGATAAACGGCGGTGTATTGGCGTGCGGATACTCCACATTGCAGTAGATGGGTTTGTCGTAGCCCAGCATTTCCCAGTTTGAGGGCACGGGTATAGTGTCCCACTGGCTCACGTCGTAGTTCTCTTGCCAAAAGTCGAGTGGACGCTGCGAGGGTTCGGCCACAAAGTGAAATTTCCACGTGCCGTTGAGCGACATATAGCGTCCTGTCTGGGGCTTGGTCCACGGGGTGTTGTAGTAGGCTTTGTCGGCCAGCATCTCGTGCTCATTGTTATAGGGCAGATAGGTGGCCACGCCAGTTTCTTTGTTTTCGGCAAAGCGTGTTTCGTCCTCCCAATAGGGGGATTTGATTTTGGGCTTTTCCACCTGTTCGAAGGTAAACCATGCGGCTTTGTCCTTGGCGTTGTAGGCCACGCTCTTCAGTTGGCCGTTTACGAGGCTGTACATTTTGCCGGCCTTGGTTTTGCCCACCGAGCGAATGATGTAAGTGCCGGTCTGGCCCTTTACGGGTTCAAAGCAGAATTGTGCATTGTTCCACACACCATCTTGTGCCGGCCACTGCAGCAGGTAGTCTATCGAGGCGTTGCCGCCACCATCGTCAAAGTTCTGGGTGTAAAAGGCATTTGCCACCACACGGCGGTCGAGGTCGAGCATCTTGATGTTCCAGTACTGCCCGCGGTTGTCCTTGTCGGCAGCCTCGCCCACTATGTGGGCATTGTTCTCACCCGAGTCGCCATTGCCGAGCACCATGTCGGGGTGCAGCACCGAACGTATGCGATAGGTCAGTTCGGCATCAAAACCAGCGCGTGCGGCTTCGGCCAGACTGAATTGGGCGGCCTTGTTGCCTGCCGCCTTGGCTTTGTCTATCAGCACAAGCTTGCTGCCTTGCACAGCCGCAGCCTTGCCAGGATTGTTGGTGGGCACCAGATTGTAATGGCTGCCGTCGGCCACCACGCGCCACAGCTGGGCCTCGTCAGAACCGTTATTCTCACCAGCCTCCACACCGTTGCCATTGTAGCGCACAGCCTGGTTGTTGAAGGGATTGATAACGCGCCACGAGCCCGAAAGCTCTGACATGACGAAATGCTGTCCGGCATCTTTTTCGTTGAGTGCTGACAGCGCAAGGTGTCCCTGCCCATCGGCATCGACCACCTGTCCTTTGAGCGCCGACACCAGGTGGTAGAGTGCGCCTGGCTTGAAGCTCTGGGCGCCCGCGCCCAGAACTGACAGACACACCGCTACGGCCAATGTCAGCCAGCGCAGATGTAAAAAGGTCTTGTTCATGTTTGAAATGTATTGTTGTTTGATGATTATTCTTCAGCAGGCTGGTTCGTCCAGCTCGTGCCGTCCCAACCCCTGGCGTTCGAAAACGAGGTGCCGGCATCAACTTCAACGTCATCGTTGACGCCAATTCCTGGCGATATGGCCAATAATTGTTCTGCAACGAAAGCGTATCGCTGCGATTTGGGGGCGGAGTACGCCTTTCTTATAGTGGTCGTTGTCATATTAACGTCGTTAGGGGTTAAGCATTCTCTTTTTACCATTTACAATGTACATGCCCTTGGCTTGAGTGGTTAAACATTTACGTCCGTCGATGCCATAAACCGCAGCAGGTGTGTTTGTGCCAGTCTCCACCACGTTGCTTACCGAGGTTTGCGTGCCGCCAAAGTTCATGCTTACGGCAGGTAGCATAGCGTTCCATTGCAAATAAGCCTTGTAGCGTGACAATGTGCTACCCACTTTGGCACGGTAAAAGGCCATTTGCCCCTGTTGGGAAGCCAGCACATAAGCATTGTCGTCTGATGCTATCACGTGGTCGCCCTGTGCGTTGGCTTGCAAACGGTTGTCTGTGAGTTCGGCCACTGGGGTCGAAGCGTCAGCTTGTTCCATAACCAGCACATCGGTTGCAGAGTTTGTGGTCAACAAAACGCCTTGCTCGGCAGGAATGGCATAGCCTTCGGGCACCGCAGTGAGTTGTGCCATGTCGCCGTCAACTTGCTTAACATACCATGCTTTTGCACCATTGGGCACTACCGCGTTAAAGGGTGCGCTAAAGGTGGCAACAGATGCCACGTCTTGCAGTTGGGTGGCTGCGCTCATCTTCACTTCCACTTGGGTGGGAGTTGCGGGCGTGTTTGACTCGAACACGGGTTCGCCTTCGGAATCGACTAAGAATCGGCCTTCTATACCAAAGAAGGTCAACTCCTCAGGGTGTAGGGCCTGAACGTCCCAAGCATTATTCTCCTCATCGTAGATTCCTCGTTCAAAATAGAAATAGTCATTCCAGTGTTTGGGTTCGAGGGCAAATATTTCCTTTTTGGGATTACTGCGATCATTGGGCACAGAATCGGTCACCCATATACGCGTGATGGTGTTAGTTTCAGTATCTATTTCAATCGCCCACAATGTCCAAGCGTGGTTGTTGTCACGAATTTGTGCAATGTAGTTACCCGTAGTGAAATACCTCAGCAACACCTCGGTTAATATCTCTTCGTTGGAATTTATCCAGCCTCGCGTGAAGATGATTGGATTATCGTAGTCGCCCACGGGGAGGTAGTTCTGAGAAATATCGGAACGTGAGTAAACAATGGTTGGATGCGTCTCTTTCAGATACCAATCAAGGGCCTTAAACACATAGTCACCATTATCGCCAAAGTAGGAGTTGCGATCAAATTCCCGATTGATTTCCTCTGGGTCCCAGCATTTACCAGTATAGATGTACCGTTCCTTTATGCGATCTTGCCACCAAGCTATCATGTTGCTACTAACTGCAGCCCAGCAACCATTCGTAAACTGGAAGGTGTTGTACCAGCCACCCTCTACGCTGACGCCTTTTGCCCAATATTGCACCCTCTTAGCTTTTGCCGAAGAAGTGGGGAACATGGTGCTCAGCGCGAATATCAATGCAAATATAATTGATGTCTTTCTCATTTTATCTGTATCAAGTAGATGTTTAATATCATTTTAGGCGCCATTCTCCACACTGAAGATTGTGTGACGCCCACACGCTTTGTTGTTTAGGGATTACACACACCACGCACAGAAGAGCCATAATAGCGGGCGTAATTCCAATCTGGCTTGGCATAAACTTGGGTAAATTGCAACTGGTAGGCAGAGCCACAGTAAGTAGAGGTTTGGTAGAGCGAACTCGACCAGTAATATCCGTGTACGCCTTTCTCGTTAAACTGATTGGCATAACGACAACCTGCCGCAGGCAAAAAGAGTGAGGCTTCGCTGCTTTTGCTTGCTACCACATATCCTGCAACGCCTGTTTGGTTGTAGTCGTCAGTCCATGTCCAATCGCAATTCGCTTGGAGTTCTGCCCACTCTGCCTTGGTGGGCATACGCCATGTGCCACCCCATGTGCTGGTAACGGCATCATCGGTAGCATCGAGCGACATTATGCCATCAGCATTTGAATACTTCGTGAGCGAATTATAACCAGCCCCGTGAGCGTAGGTAGCCCACCGATAGTCCGTTTTCGAGGTTGTTTCACCCCATGCATAATAGTTTCCTGCGTCTTGAGGACGATTGGCGCCTATATTGGCAGATGCCCATTTAATGCCACTGGGCAGTCCCATATCAATCCAAGTATGCCCAGCCTCCTCGCCTGTGGTTTGCGCAACCATAGCACAAGACACTGCACACATAATCAAACAAGTAATATTCCTCTTCATTTCTTCATAAATTAAATACTTAATACTGCAACGTCAAGATGTAGATGCCGCTGAACTTTAGCAACTATTCTTGGGTTACGGGGTAACGGGTTAACGGGGTAACAGGTTAACGGGTTGACGGGTTGACAAGTAAGTATGTAATATACTGCTTACAGTGTCGAAGCCAGAATGGAAGAAGCTTGACAAACTTACCCGTCAACTTGTCAACCCGTCTACCCATCATGCCACGCGGCGCATCACCTTGTAAAAGTTCCAGGCAAAAAGGCTCGCGGCCAAAATCAGACCGATGCTGAACGCCAGATACAGGCCCACCACGCCTAAACCACAGGGGAAGGCCAGCAAGTAGCCGGCCGGTATGTTGACTACCACGTAGCTGACAAAAGCTACCCACATCATGGCCATCACGTGCGAGGTGCCTCGCAGGGCGTTGGCAAAGCATATTTGCATGGAGTCGCCCAACTGATAGAGTATCATGGGCAGTATGAGGGTGAGGGACAATGATATGACGGCGGGGTCGGAGGTGAAGCCGTGTATGATAAATTCGCCACCAAAATAGAATATCATGGACGATATGGCGGCCATGCCTAACAATATGAACACGCCGGCACGCGTGGTGCTGCGCACACTGTTCCAATCGCTCTGGCCATAGAAGTGGGCCACACGTATGGTGATGCCCGACCCAAAACTGTAATACAGCAGGAAGCCGAGTCCGCCAAGGGTTATCATCACCTGGTAGGTGGCCAAATCAACAGCACCAAGCCAACCGGCCATGATGCCGCTCACGGTGAAGGCGCCACTCTCCATGCCCATTTGCAGGGAGATGGGGAACGACTGCCTGTTGATGTGCAACAAACTGGCGGTGCGCACTGCCGACTGGCAGAAGCCCTGGCGATATGCGGCATAACGCTTGCGCCCGAGCAGCAAGGCGACCATGATGACGGCCATTATGATGCGTGCCGTGAGTGTGCTGACACCGGCACCGAGTAAACCGAGGCGCGGAAAGGGGCCGACACCATAGATAAGCACAAAGTTGCCCACAATGTTGAGCACATTGCCCACGAGTATGACCCACATGCCGGTAGAGGTTTCGGATATGCCGTCGGTAAACTGGCGCAGGGCATTGAACAGCGCCACAAACAGAAGCGAGGCGCCAATGGTTAAATAGTAGGGCCGCACCAATGGCAATATTTCGGCGGGCTGCCCCATGCGGTCAATAAAGCAGTAACCTACGCCCAAAATGAGCATGAGCAACAGGGCAAAGACGAGGTTGCATATCAGGCCATACTTCAAGGTGCCGCCAGCCTCAGCCCGACGCCCCTGCCCTACCAACGAACTGATGAGGGGAGTCAAGCCATAGCTATAACCTAACATCATGTAGACAAAAAGGTTGAACACGGCGTTGACAAACGAGGCGGCTGCCAGTGCATCGGTGCTGAAGCGCCCTACCATCATGGTGTCGGCAAAACCCATGATGATAACGCCCAACTGGCCTATGGCTATGGGCACACCAAGCTGCAATATGGGACGGTAATAGCGGTTCCAGGTATTGGCGGTGGTTGCATTCATATATAGTTACAGTGCTTAATAAACAGGTTTGCGGGTTGATGAGTTGATGAGTTGATAAGTTGACAGGTTGACGGGTAAGTTTGTTTTGTTTCTGACCATTCTGACTTTAACGTAATAAGCAGCGTAAAGCATACTTGCTCGTTAACTTGTTAACCCGTCAACTTGTCAACCAATAAAGCTAAATGCTAAAATCCTTGGCCACAACGGCTTGTTTGCCCGTGCCAAAACTGATGGTGAAGCGCAATGGCTGTCCCTTCAGACGATGGGGGGCCACAATGGCGACCTTGTAGCGTATGCCCTGCCCCGGCAGCACGCTGGCCACGGTGGCGGCTGGCGAGATGCCTACACGCTTGTTGCTGCACACAATGTTGGGGGCTACATTGTAGAGGGTGCGTGAACCACGGTTATAAATGTCGAACACAATGCAGGCTTGCTCATCGGCGTCGAGCCGTTGGTTGTTGTTGTCGTCAAGAAAATGTATGTTGCTCACCTCGAGTGACTGCAAATCGCTGTGGGCAGCCGCAGCCGACTTGTAGCGCGGATTGTTGTAGGTGCCATATTGCACATCGTTGCCGCTGCTGGGGGTATCGTTGCCGTAGGCGTAACTGTCGTTTTGCGTGTCAATCTTTGGTGTATGGGGAGCAGTGGCAGCGGCTCCTACCGCACCACCTATTATCATGCCGGCCAAGGTGCCTCTGTCAGCACCTCGCGGACCGCCCATCAGTCCGCCAATGCTCGAACCGAGCATGCCACCTAACGAACTGCCCGTGGCCACTCCCGCAAATTGGTTGTAGCTGCACGAACTCACTCCCATGGCCAAACTGAACACCATGGCGACTGACATTGTGCCCTTGTATGCCAACAGCTTTATCCTGTTCATGATTGTAAATTTTACATCGTATGTTGAGTGCAGGGTGCAGTACTTAGTGCATGCACTTTTACCCCGACATGGCCTCTACACTTTGTTGTCCGACATTTTGCCTACGCTCTGCGCTTTTGCACCGTGTGCCGCAACCGTTCGTACTACGGGAGATAGAAAACCATGTCACGGGAGGCAGAAAGACAGTGCATTCGTCTGTTCATTCTACCTCCCATGACAAGATTTCTTACCGCACGCAACAGTTTTTACACGCTCCACAACGGGTGTTGCCAAGGTATGGTTGACTCGTGCTCTACAACCTTACATAACTTTTTGCGCACAGTGCAGGCAAGTGTAGACAAACGTGCAGACGTGTGTAGGCACGTGTGTAGGCATTTTTCGATGTTACCTACGTTACATAACGCCCTTATTATCACACAGTGCAGCATAATTAGCACAGAGTGCAGACACTTTTGCAAATAAAAAGTCGTGTAGGAAAGCGCGCGGTTTGTGCGGGCTTATTTTACAGTAATGACAAGGTATTTGCTCACGCTCCAGAAAGCTTGCGGATTGGTTATGCGCAAGGTGTACTGTCCCTGGGCGTCCTTGTCGAGCGAATATGAACTGGCCGGGTGGCTGGTCATGAGCTTGGCGCTCTTTGAATAGAGGCGTATGGTTTTGGTCACACGCAGGTCGATGCGCGTAAAGTAGTCCTTGTTAAAATCGTTGCTCTTCAGCACGTCGCCACGCTGTAATATGCGCTGCTCACGCAACTCGCGCTTGGTGCCAAACACATAGTAGGCTGTGTTCAGTTCCTTGTCCTGTGCGGCCACAGTGCGCGCCTTTTCCTCATTCTTTTGCGTCAAGTCGCTCACATTGGTGTTCAGCGCGTTAATTTGCTCGCCTTGTTCGGCTATCTTGATGTCCTTCTCGGCCAGCTGGGCACGGAGGTCTTCTATTTCCTTGCTCTTGTCTTCGAGCTGCTTGTTAAAGTTGGCCACCATCTCCTCGAGCTATGTCTATTATACACATCTGACGCTGCCGACGA
>ERZ1023834.114-NODE-114-length-12827-cov-12.251096_pt1 | contig 12827 bp, 17 predicted proteins | sample MGYA00380382_ERZ1023834 | MGnify/ENA primary metagenome ERZ1023834 (study PRJEB33179, sample SAMN07449066) | human gut metagenome | biome: Human-gut; feature: Human associated habitat; material: Faeces | host: Homo sapiens | place: India:Kasaragod | collected... | reverse complement strand
TCATTCCGTGAACACTCTTCCGATACCTCATAGCTATACCCCTCATGCTGCATGGGCATGCCCAGCTGCAGCCATTCATCATAACTGCAGGAAGCAGGGTCTATGGCAGACAAAGGGTCCCTTAAATCGAATTTCATCATAATCCTTCACCAACGAATAACTCCGGTTCCGGCATGTAGGATGCAGGATCTATGCCTTTGGGAATCATCCAATGATTCTTGGAAATCCGGGCAATCATGCTGTTGGCAGAGCTGAAGCTCCATGTCCCCACGTGCATGAATCCCCTGCTTTCCAGAAATCGAATCTGTTTTGGCGTGGACAGCCCTGCATTCTTCCGTTTGACCAGCTTGTCAATGATAAGACTGGCCTTGCCTGCGTTTTCAATGTCATCCGGAAGAATACCGAACTTCTCCAGTGTCTGCAGCTGGTTCTTGCTGGCTGGTGCCATTTCCCATGCAAAGGTGGGTACATAGCCGGAAAGGTCTTCTGCCTGGATAGACATTTCGTATTGGAGAGGGTCTACCAGCTTCCGTTTCCTTGCCTTCATGGCCTTGAGCTGTTCTGCCAGGGCATTTTCCCTTTCCTCGATGACTTCTTCCCTGGACTGCTTTTCCGCATCCTCGATATCCACGGCTTCACCGGAAGCTTCCAGGTCTTCTGTCATGCGATCAGCGATTTCCTGCGTCTTACAGATCAGGGAAGCCGGACGGCAGAGGTCGTGTTTTGCGGTATTCCAAAGGAAATCAAGGATAAGCAGGTCTTTTTTCTCCGGGGAAATCCTTGTGCCCCGCCCGATGCACTGGCAGTAGAGTGAGCGGATTTTCGTAGGCCTGAGCATGACCACACAGTCCACTGATGGACAGTCCCATCCTTCGGTGAGGAGCATGGCGTTGCAGATGACGTTGTACTTACCATCTTCAAAATCTTGCAGCACCTGTGCCCTATCCCGGCTGCTTCCATTGACCTCTGCCGCAGAAAATCCATAATGTCTCAGAATAGCTGTGAATTTCTTCGCTGTTGCTACCAGAGGGAGAAAAACCACGGTCTTCCGGTCTTTGCAGTACGTCTTCATTTCCTCTGCTATTTGCTCCAGATAGGGGTCCAGAGCCGTCCCAAGCCCTCCGGCCGAGTAATCACCCGCTGACATGGATACCCCGCTTAAATCCAGTTTTAGAGGGATTGTCTGTGCTTTGATTTTGCAGAGATAGCCATCCCGCACGGCCTGGGGAAGAGAATATTCATAAGCAAGGGAATCAAAATAGGACCCCAGGCACATGAGGTTATTCCTTTCCGGTGTGGCCGTTACGCCAAGTACATGGGCCTCCGGGAAATGTTTTAAGATATGCTGGTAGCTGTCTGCCAGACAGTGATGGGCTTCATCGATGATGATGCTCCCAAAGGCATCCGGAGCGAATTGGTTCAGCCTTTTATCCCTCATGAGTGTCTGCACGGAACCCACTACGATGCGGCGGAAACTGTGCAGGCTTGTTTCATCTGCCTTTTCCTTTGCACAGAGGAGACCTGTTGCCGATTTGATTTTTTCCTGTGCCTGCGTCAACAGCTCATCCCGATGTGCCAGGATAAGGACTTTTGAGCCCCTGCGGACTTCGTCCCTGGCAACATTGGCAAAAACAATAGTCTTGCCCGTGCCTGTCGGAAGAACGAGCAGGGTCTTTTTATGGCCCTGCTCCCATTCCTTTTCGACGGCCGCAATGGCTTCCTTCTGGTACGGCCGGAGTTCCATGATTAGAACGTCCCGGCCTTATAGCCTGCGGCACCTGCAGGTTTATCCTCTAACGGTGGAAGATAGCGACGTACTTTATTTCTCATTTCTCCGTTATATTCTTCGTTGCGAAGCTCTAAACGTCCGGTAGCTCCAACGATATGGTTCCAATCCATTCTGAGTTTACCTCCGACTTCCATCTGACCGATAGAAACAAAGAACTGTGCTAATGTCCATGCGCGATTTGCTGTGAGAAATAATTGATCCTGCGCATAACCTTCTCCCTGTTTATCACCGTGAATGATAAGGCCCAGAGTGGCCTTATTACAGGGCGGAATCTTAGCACTTCCCGCATGGTGGCCTCTTTCGAATTTAGTCACTGTAAAGTTGTAGACTCCCGGTTTGAGAAGAACGAAACTCTTACTGTCATCTGTAATTTCGCTGTCCCAGTCCAGCGTCTTATCTGAAGCAGCGGCATCCGGCTGTGCGGATCCGAACTGTGAGAAATTGCCATGATTGTTGTATTCTGCCATTTTGAAATCTCCTTATGCCTTAAACGGTGAAATATTATTGATAATGAACTGTTTGATCTGATCCCAGGCCCCGATGAGAACGCCGTCGATGAAATTATCCGGATAGTCGCCAAGCTTCATATCGTCCGGGAAATACCCTTTCATGGCCACGGCCTTCACAATTTCTTCTTCCGTGATATCGTTCTGCTTCATCAGCTGATATACCTTATCAAGGAGCGGGTTATTTGGCTTTGCCGCAGGAACCTGCGGCGTTTCCTTTGTAGTTGGTGGTTCGGGTTTCGCCGGCGCTTCTGGAACCGGAATAGGCTTACTCTTGACGATTTCCTGTACCTGCCCTCCATCCGGAATGCACTTGGCGATATAGCTGTAATCAAAGGGAAGCTTCTCCGGCAGGTTGAACCGGTTCTTCGCATCGGCAAAAGTGGTGTGAGATGTCCACATCAGCCGTTGCCCGCCCTGGGCTTTCTGTTTCTTGCTCTTGTCATCTGTGACCAGGATGGTTTCATAATTGGAGAAGAGAAGCAGGTCAGCCCACTCTTTTACCAGCGGCGCCACTTTGTTCGTAGTTTTGCTGGAAAGTTTCAGTTCCCAGTGGTCATACTGTCCCATCTCATCCGGCAGGGTGACCGTCTTGAGCACTGCATGGGCAAGAATGCAGACATTGATTCCCTGGGTGATGCACGTTTCCAGAAGCACCAGGAAGCGGGAGAATTCTTCTACCAGATAGGTGTAGCCGTTTCCATAGCCAAAGTCCTCGATTCCCTTCTTGCAGAACTTCCCGCAGATGTATTCAATGCAGAGCCGTTCAGCCGCATCGGCTGTATCAATGACAAGGGTCCGGCAGGTAGATGGATTCTCATAGATGAACTTAACGCTTTCCATCAGCTGCGGCCATGATTTGATGTCTCCTACACGCTTCACATCCAGTCTTGCCGTGCCGCCGTCCAGGTCAAAGAAAAGCGGGTCTGGCCACTTGCTGGCGAAGGTGGATTTCCCGATACCTTCTACGCCATACACACATCCTTTTACCGGCCGGCTGATAATGCCTTTTGAAATATTCAGCATCTAAAACACTCCTTTCACATATTTGGGGGCCTTCGGGATATTGGCTTCTTCCTCTCCCTTGACCATGCCATCTTCGATGATGATGGAGCATTCATCTCCGGTAGAAACTCTGGTAGCAATGACCTGCAAACCTTCCTCTTCCAGCCATTTACCAAACTCCCTGAGTGTGTCCGTATCCATCTGTTCCAGCTTGTCCATCAGTACGAATCCGCATTCCGGATTCAGTTTCCGGATGATGGCCACTGCTACCTTTAACTGTTCCGCTCCGGACATGCCGTCCCATGGTTCGCCCTTGTAAAGCAGGTGACCATCCTTCACTGAAAGGCCCGGGAGCGGCAGGTCTGCTTCCTTCAGAAGGTCAGCCCGATCTGAACGGACAGATTCAATCTGTTCTGTAAGGCCTTCATACTCCTGCTGGAGGTTATTGGCTTCCAGCTCTGCTCCTTCTTTGGCAGCATTGGCCCGGATTTTCTCATTCATTACTTCCACGTTGCGAAGGTTTTCCTCCAGCTCTGTCGTGCTTTCATCCTGCAGGTCCTGAGCTGATTTTGCAGCCACTTCGGCATCCGCCCTGGCTTTGCGCAGGGTATCCTCTGCCGCCTTCAGCGCTTCCATGGCTGCCTTGTAATTGCTTTCAGCCCTCATGAAGCGCTCCTGCATCTCCCTGGCATTTCTGCGTTTCCGGTCATTTTCTCCATTTCTGGAAAGGATATCCTGCTGTTCTTTCAGCAGATCGGACACGCTGACCGGTTCAGTAGGCATGTTGGGATAGAAAGGCATTTCCTCGGCGGCCTTCTTCTTCCGGTCAGCAATACGGCCCACTTCCTGGCGCTGGTTGTAAAGCTGTTCTTCCTTGCGATCCAGTACTGTCAGTTTGTCTCCCACGCCGATGATCTGGAGCAGGGCCTTTGATTTCTCCGCCTCCGAAGCATGAAGGAAAGCCGGAAGGTTCAGCGCCAGCTTGCTGATGAATTCATCCAGCAGCCGCTGGCCCGACTTCTTTCCTGTAGGGTCGATGACCTTCAGACTGCCATTGATGCCCTTCCTTTCCACGATGATGCCATTGGAAAGCACCACATGGAGATTCGGCGGAGTAAGGGCTCCTTCTCTTGTCGGATTTCCCGGGCGGAATTTCTCCCCGCCAAGAGCCCATGCAATAGCATCCAGCACGGATGTCTTCCCCTGTCCGTTCTTCCCGCCGATGACTGTAAGCCCCGAAGCACTCGGTTCCAGCTTTACAGCCTTGATTCTTTTCAGGTTCTCTACCTGCAGTTCGTTGATTGTAATCATTTCAGTTTTCAAGCTCCTTCCCACTTATCCATTGGTTTCTGCCTTTCCGACCATGCTCTTCATGAACGCTTCTGCTTCGTCCAGGTTATTGAACATTGTTCTTTCGCTTTCTTTTTGCCAGTTGGGCTCACCGGCATGCTTGCCTCGGGAATAGAATGGAACAAAACTTACTGCATACTGCAGTGCTTCGACTAAGTCCCAGAGCTTCGGATCTATCGTCCCACCCTTCTTCTTTTTAACAGCCCAGTCGGGAATGGGAAAATTCAGAAGACATGCAAGTCCTCCCTTCATGGGCTCTTTCTTAACCCCGTGTGCTTCGAAAAATTTTTCAGTCATTATTAAGCCTCCCTTGTTGTGGTAAAATAGAGGCGGAATGTAGGCACTTTCCGCACTGGGCTTTGATGTCTCGTACACATCAGAGCCCTTTTTCTATTCAAAATACTTTTCGTTTGCTTCTGCATATTCAATTTCCGAGATTCTTCCCACCTCCTTTCATTACAATTCCCGGGCGGCCTTCACACGAATCACCAGCTCAGTACCAGGCTGTAATGCCCCGGGATTCTCGATGTGGTTGTCTTTCATGACCTGCCACACGAGCTTTCCCATGTCCTCCTTATCGGTAGCAATCTTGCTACAAATGCTCCAAACGGTATCTCCAGCGGTCACTTCTTTCTCATAGGTAATCAGATTTGTTTCCGTTCTGTTTGCGTATACAGCCATTCCTGCGCATGCTACGGCGATAATAATGAGTGCCTTAGCCTTCTTTTTCAGTCTCATTGCATTCCCTCCAGAGATTGGCGTATTCAGGGATATCCATTAAATGAAGCCCGAAAAACTCTTCGAATTTGTTCGGATAGATGTAGTAGTTCCAGCGTCCGCCAGGTGTTTCCGGAGGTGTTGCCGTCCCCCATGGCACTCTTCCGGCTTGCAGAAGACAACGAACAAATTCATTGCCTTTACACATGATTCGTGCGGCTAACGTAACAGGGACACCCGGCATTTTCACTTCGGTCATTCTCTTTCCCCCCTCTCTGTTACTGTGGGATTTCCGTTCAAGAACTTATTGATGAAGTATTGCTGTCCTTTCCCAGTGCAAAGTGTTGTGCGTGTGAGTTTTACAGAGCCGTCCGGATTATCAATCGTGCGTTCTTTGACCTTGAACAATCCCAATTCTCTTGCCTTCTGTGTCGGCATGTTCTTATCTGTGCCATTCTTCATCAAATATCCCTTATCCCGCATCCACTGGAAAAGCCGTTTTTGCCCGATATCTACGCCGTTCTGATGGAGCAGTTTTGCTAGCATTCCAATCAGCATTCCGTCTTTAGACACATTCACTGCATCGGCAAAGACAACTTTCGGACGGTCAAGTTCGACCTGCTTCTCTGCCGCAAGTCTCTTTTCTTTTTCCGTCTTCAATTCCGTGGCAAGACGAATCAGGAAATCGGGGCTAGTTAATGCCTTTTCCAATGTTTCGCCGGTCATGTAAACACCATGCTTTCTGATTGCAGGGATAACTTCATCGGCAAGAAGTGCCTGGAACTTCTGTGCCACTTCGTTGCTGGCTTTGAAACCGAGGCGATATACCATGTTTTCAGGGAGGTAATCACTTTTCCGCACAAGTGCGGAAAATCCAAATTCAGCCAAATAGCGATTAACCCTATCCCACATGACATATTCGACGCCATTCTTTCCCCGGGTAAATCCAAACCCTCTTGCTACATCTTCAGCGTTCAGATATGCCGTGCCGTTTTCTTTATCCATGTAGCCGTGAATATTGTTGATGCTCAAAATTTCGTTCATTTTAGTGTTCCTTTTGCTATAATTCCCTTTAGAAGGGAGGTGAAAATGATTGGTAGATGAGAGTGAAATTCGCTCTGTCGTGGATTCCGCCGTATCAGGAATGGAACTTGATGATTTAATTGATAATTACGATGCGAAAGTAAAGATATCTAAAATTATTCAAGACGCCATTGTTGCGGCACTTTTGGAATACGACAAACAGCAAAATCAATAGTTTCTACAGGAAAGGGACTGTTACAGCAGTCTCTTTTCTATTGCCTTATTCCTCGTCTTTTTCCAGCGAAGATTTTTTTACTAATATATACTCACTTTTGTCTTTATCGAGTTCGTTCTTTAATTCATAAAGAGCTTCCCGATAAGCTCTCCTAGCTTCTTCTACTCTTTTTTCCAGTTCTTCAATTTCTGCGTTTTTTAATTCGATTTTCATAATTTTTCTCCTTTTAGAAGAAAACTCTATCTAATACATCCTGCGGATATGTATTGATATATCCGTATTTGCTGTCTACCACGCTTCCGATAGGCAAGTCTTCCTGCTTGCAGATTTTTGTTGCTCGTCTTCCGATGACGGCTGCACCGTATTCTGCTGCATCCAGTTTTTAATCTGCCATCCGCAGAACTGCATCCGACCGCCTACAATGACGTAGGGGATTTCATGTTTCCGCGCCATCTTTCTGATGGTGTCAGCGGACAGCCGAAGGACAAGCCCCAGCTGATACGCCGAATAGAGCTGCTCAGGATTTAAGATTCTCTGTCTCATCTTTGTCCTCCTTTTTCGTCTGATTTACTAGACGATTACGGCGTAAAAAGATCTGCAATTGTGCAGTCCAAAGCTTCCGCAATTGTGGAAAGCGTTTTGGTTGTCGTATTCACCTCTTCATTATTTTCGATTGAATTGATGACTTGTCTAGATACTCCCGACTTTTCGGAGAGTTCAGTCTGCGACATGTGTTTTTCCAGCCGTCTTTCTTTGACTCTTGGTCTCATGCTATCACCTCCCTCATTGTTTGTGTCTAGTATATCATACAATTTCTTGTACTGTCAAATACATTTGACAGTTTTCGCAAAATAATGTAAATTATATTTGACAAGTATATTATGAAAAAGAGGTACCTATTATGAAACTTGGAGAATGGATAAAGCAGTACAGAGCAGAGCGTAAGCTCTCCATGCAGGATTTCGCAGACATGTGTGGGTTTAGTAAAGCGTATATCGGTCAATTGGAAAAAGGAATAAATCCCTCAACAGGGAAACCTATTTCCCCTACGATTCAGACCTTCAATAAAATCGCTGTCGCTGTTGGAATGGATTTAGACAAATTTTTAAATATGCTGGATACTGACCAAAAGGTAACAGTTAATAATTTCACGCCTACCCTCAACGAACGGGATGAGCGGGACATTCAGGTGAGGCTGCAGAATATTTTGGACGACATGACAAATGATGACACCGTCGCTTTGTATAATGGAGGAGAGCCCATGGACCCCGAAACCCGTGAGCTCATGAAAGCGTCCCTTGAGAATGCCCTCCGCATTTCCAAGCTCACTGCGAAAAAGAAGTTCACTCCGAAGAAGTACAAAGACAAGAAATAAGATGATCCTATGAACCATGCACAAATTAAAAAGACGGTGAATGACCTGGTAATCCGTTACCAGACACGGGACCCCTTCCGCATCGCCTGCGCCCTGCAGTACCAGATCCTCTTTGAACACCTGGGCCGCGTGTACGGCTATTTCTCCTGCTTCAACCGCACCCCACTCATTCATATCAACCGCGACATCGACGAATCCCTCTGGCCCTTCGTCTGCGCCCACGAATTGGGCCACTCCCTCCTCCATGCCCACACTGCCGGAACCCATGCATTTAACGACAACTCCTTTCTGATAAATGCCGGCATTGAACGGGAAGCCAACCAGTTTGCCGTAGAACTCCTCCTTCATGATGAATTCTTAGAAGACCACCCCGACATGGGCATCTACAACCTCTGCCACCTGGTAGGCATTCCAAAAGAACTGGCCTGGATGAAGTAACCTGCCCGCCAGAAGAATCCAACCGTTCGGCTTTTCCGAACAGCTCAAAATAGCCCTTCGGGATTTCCGGCAGGCTGGTGGAGGATGAATTTTTATAAATTCCTATATTTGACAAAATACATAATTGTAGTATAATGATTGGTAAGCGAACAAGTGGCTAGCCTGCGGGCGAACCACGGGCCTTATCAATCTGCGGATTGGTAAGGCTTTTTTCTTTACCTGAAAGGTGACCAGCTATGGATAAACCATTTAAGACCTATAATCAACAACTCAAGATATTACGTACTCGCAATCTGAATATCCCCAACGGAAGTAAAGCGCTTCGTATTTTGCGTAGAGAAAATTACTACAATATTATCAATGGATATAAGGATATATTCCTAGATAAAGGCTACGCCACTGATAGATTTAAAGATGGAACCTCATTTGATGATATTTATGCGTTGTATTCTTTTGACCGGAATCTTCGGTCCATCCTGCTAAAATATATCCTTCGCCTGGAATCTTCTTTGAAGACTAAGATTGCTTATCGCTTTTCCGAAAAATATCCCTCAAACTTTAGTTGTTTCGATATCAGTAATTTCAGGAGCAATATTACATCAGTAACCAATCTCATTGCCCATATTTCAAACGACATAAAAAATAACGTAGAAACTCCTCGCCCTGGAACTCAAACCTCTCCGTTCTCTCATTACCTTAATGTTCATAAAGAACTGCCACTTTGGGTGCTTATTAAGAGACTATCCCTTGGTGAAACCTCCTATTTTTATACGGCGCTTACAGATGATTTACAGCTTAAAGTACTAAATGATATCTATACAGAATATCAGCAGGAATATGGTCTTAGCCCAAGGAAATCTGCTGTAATTAATGATACCTCCAGTTTTTCCCAAATGGTCAAATTTGTAGTAACATTCAGAAATCTGTGTGCTCACGGTGAGCGCATGTATGATTACATAGCCAAATACAAAGGCCGTATACCTTCGATACAGTTCTTCTTCCTGGACCCTTCCCCTCGTTTTAACAGCAAAGTGGTTGATGTCGTCAGAGTGTTAGGTCTATTCCTTATGAAATCTGACTATAAATCCCTCTTAAAAGAGCTCTCCATAGAGATAAAATCTTTGTCTGATGAGCTGCCTCAAAGCACAATGAATGCCGTTCTCATTAAAGCCGGATTCTCAAAGAATTGGAAGTCCGACCTTATGCTCCCACGAAGGCAGTTGATTGACTAAGTATTGAAAATGGTTATTTGCAATACTTAGCAGCTGTTAGGTCTCAAGTTTCATACTTTTTGAGACTTATCTATTATGCTATAATAACGATAGATGAGTTGACCGAAGTTCTTCGGAGCCTGGTCTGGAAAAAGCTATCGCTATTAAAGCGGTAGCTTTTTCTTTTGACATGGCAGGTAGTCGTGTCCTATACTAACAGTAGGAATTAAAAACCATACGGTTTTTGTAGGACGCGAGTCATTTAGACAAGCGTCCAATTTTTTTGCCTAAAAATTCCTTCTCATAACCTGTCGGCATTAGGGATAGGCTTATCGAATCAGTGTTTCCTTTAAGAAGGTGCATCTTTATGGTAAATAGACCGAAGCCAAAACTCTCTTATAGTCAGCAAATAGACCACTTGAAGCAAAAGGGTGTGCAATTTACTGAAATGTCTGAGGACGAGGCTCTTCATTATTTACAGTACAATAATGATTTCTTCAAATTAAAGTCCTATCGTAAAAATTTTAACAAAGATATATCCAGGGATAAATATGTCCATTTGGATTTTGCGTATTTAATTGACCTGGCAATTATTGATACCCGGTTACGTATGATTATTGCGGAATTATCTTTAGACATTGAGCATTTCTCTAAGGTGAATCTCTTGCAAAAAGTCACATCAAATCAGGATGAGGACGGATATAGCATTGTCGACGATTATATTAATAGCCTTCCTGCTGATAACCTAAACACTCTTAGAGATGAATTGCGTAGAAGTTTGAATAGCCCTTATTGCCATGATTTATACAATGCTTATAGAAATCATATGCCTGTTTGGGTTTTTGTTGAATTAATATCATTTGGTTCATATATATATTTTTATCTATTCTGCGCTAATCGTTTCCAAAATCGGTATATGCGAGATACAGCTTACCTTCTTAAGAAAGTAAAAACCATTCGAAATGCAGCCGCTCATAATAATTGCATCATCAATGATTTAAAAAGGAAAGATAATTCTCACCGCCCCAGCCGTCTCGTTCAAAATGCCTTAAGCGATTTAGGAATATCACGTACAACGCAAAGAAATAAACTCAGAAATGAGGCAATCGAACAAATTGTTACATGTATTTACACGCATAAAATTCTTGTTTCCAGTCCTGGCGTTCAGAAGCATATGTCTTATATTTTAGATGAATTCAAAAATCGGCTATACCGCGAATACGATTATACAGATAATACGGTCATAAAAAGTGTCTTTGATTTCTTAATTGTTATTATTGAAAACTGGTTCCCTCTTAAAAAGAAAAATTGACAAATTGCATCTTTGCCATTATAATGAAGTCACAACAAAAAATGCTTACGCATTTTGCGGGAACGACTTCAGAAATGATGTCGTTCCTATTTTTTATGCTTTCATTGACAAAACTGCCAATGTCCGATACCATGTATATGCATTCAATCCTATATCTTGATATCCATCCCTTGGCAGTAAGCTTCTCTATATATCCAGAGAGAGCCGACCCCAAGGGATTTTTATTGTGAAAAGAGGTTTTTTAAAGTGATAGAGCCGCCGGAAATACAGAGATACCTTTATTTTTCCAATATAAATAAGCCTATCACGGGGATAGGCTTATCGAATCAGTGTAAGTAAAAAGCCCCACCCATACCGCCATATGGATGAGGCTGGTGACCGCAGGCTCTGCAAAGCTTTCGGCCCTGTAATCTATTTCCCAGCAAGGGCTGATTACTCTACTATTATAGCAAATCAGCCCCGAATTTACTAAAGGAGCTGATTTTTATGTTACAGAAAAAAGGTAAAATCTGGTATGTCGTCTTGAACTATAAAGAAGGGAATAAATGGAAAAAGAAATGGATTTCCACCGGCACACCTTCCGCCAGGGAAGCGAAACGGATTGAAAAGGATATCGAATACAAGGCCACCGAAGGCATTATCAAAGTAAAAGCGGAAAAAGACATCCCCACCCTGCGCGCTTTCTTCGACCAATGGATGGATGTCTGCGTCAAGCCGCCAAGCCGGAAGCCCGCCACCTATGAATCCTATAAATATGTTTCCAATAAGATATGCCGCTCCCAGGGCAACATGAAAGTGAACCGGATCACTCCTGAAATCCTTGAAAAGTACATCAAAGAAGAACTGGCCGCCGGAACGTCCCACACCTGCATCCGGCTTGAATACAGGGTACTGAAAGTAGCACTGAAGTCAGCAGTCCGATGGAAACTGATTGCAGTCAATCCCTGCGAAGCCGTGGATCCACCATCTCCCACCCCGTCCCCCGCCAAAGTGGCCACCATCGACGAAGTGCAGCAGCTTCTTGACACCACATCCAAAGACAGCGTTCCCATCAACCACCTTGTCATCTGCCTTGGCGCCCTGGCCGGCCTTCGCCGTGGAGAGATGTGCGCCCTGGAATGGGCAGATGTGGACCTGGACGCCAATATCCTTTACATCCGGCACAGCATGAGCCGTAAAGACAACGACGTCCTTGCAGGCGGCACCTACTACAAGGTTTTCCATGGACAGAAATCCTCCCTGGTAATGGATAAAGTAAAAACCGACGCATCCGCCGCCCCCATCTGCATCCCCTCCATAGTCTCCGACGCCCTGCACCGCATGAAACTCTGGCAGAACAAAAACCGCATCCTCCTTGGCCAGTGCTACAAGGATAATGACCTTGTCCTCTGCCACGAAGATGGCAGCCCATGCGAACCAAGCTATATTTACCACTGCTTCCAGAAACTCCTCAAAGCAAATAACTTCCCCCACCTCAGAGTCCACGACCTCCGCCACACAGCCGCCACCCTGCTCCTTGCCCAGGGAGTTGATATAAAACTGGTAAGCCACCAGCTCCGCCACAGCGATGTCTCAATTACCCAGAACCTCTATGAACACGTCACCGAAAAACTGGCCCGAACCAGCGCCGACGCCATGGACGACCTTTTCCGTAAAGCAAAGTAAAAAAGGGAAGGGTTTCTACCAAACTTCTACCAAATTTCTACCAAATGGGTCCAAAATTCATTGCGACGAACACGGAGCCATAACAAAAAAGTCAGTAATTATCGGTATTCTGAGTTCTGCTAAATTTTATTGAATTGCTATCGATATGACTACGAATCAAGGTGTCGGGAGTTCGAATCTCTCTTGGGTCACCAGCAATGA
>ERZ1023834.112-NODE-112-length-12980-cov-113.489826_pt1 | contig 12980 bp, 13 predicted proteins | sample MGYA00380382_ERZ1023834 | MGnify/ENA primary metagenome ERZ1023834 (study PRJEB33179, sample SAMN07449066) | human gut metagenome | biome: Human-gut; feature: Human associated habitat; material: Faeces | host: Homo sapiens | place: India:Kasaragod | collected... | reverse complement strand
GAACTTATTCGTGAATTATTCATATTTATAAAATTAATTTTGAACAGTTACTTAGAAAACATTTGGAGATTCCGACAAATATAGACAGAACTTTCGCATGTGGTTTAAGTACGGGCTGAAGGCCCAAAAGCTTTTAATATGCGTTTTAATACTAAAAAGAACAAAATAACCTGCTAAATATTTGGAAGTTACAGAAATATTGCTTAATTTTGCAAAAGAAAAGCTGCCCTCGGCAATTTGAAAGCAAGCTTTCATTGCGCTCGTTTGCATCACAAACATTTAAATGATATAATTATGTTAGGAATAAATGCACCAAAAGTTTTAGCTAAAGGCAAATACGCACAAGCTGTTCGTAAAGCCGCTCTTGCATCCATCGGTGCAAAAGCAAAGAAAGATGATGCCACAAAGACATCAAATTATCCATATAAATTTGAGTGGAATTTAGAATGAATTTAGAAGAATACAAAATAGAACTTTTATCAGACTTTGATGAGTTGATAAATTTCTATACAGGAAAAGACAAAATGGATGACTTTCTTCATAATCACTTACAAGATTGTGAAGAGAGTCATTATTGTAAGACATTTTGTGTCCGCTTAAAAGCAAACAACACGATTGTTGCAATTTTCGCCTTAGCATTCGACTCTGTTGACATTGATTCAGATGATTTTGATGATATGCGTATGGGGGCAGCAGGAACCGATTTGCCAGCAGTAAAAGAAACATTCCGAGAACAATTCGAACAAAAATATACTTATCCCGCTTTAGAAATTGCCTACTTAGCTATTGAACAAAAATTTCAAAGTTTACACCTAGGTTCAGCCTTAATTGAAGAAATAGCTTCGATGGCTAGAAACCAAAGATATGCTGGTTGCGTCTTCTTGACAGTAAGAGCTTGGCATACCTCTAATTATAGCGCAGTAGGTTTCTATGAAAAGAATCAATTTGCAAAATTGACTCCTGTTCCACAAATGGATGTTTGGCCAATGTACAAAACAATTTGGCCGAAAGAATGATCCCCCTATGCCCTTTACCTTTGCTTTACCCTTCGGCCAGCGATTTTCAATTCCGTTACGCGCTGGTGCCGGCTAAAGATTTACACAGATTCTGGGCTTGAATAGAGTCTGGAAACGTTAAAGAATACTAACAAGGTGTCGCATTGCTCACGAATGAGACACCAAAAACCAAAAATTCATACCTGAAAAAACAAATATTACCCCCCCCACTTTCATATAAAAGCCTTAACTTTGCACCAGGATTTTTACAATCTGTATCATGAAGGATTTAAAATGTTGTAAATTATAATCAAAACATAATAGATATGAAGAAAGTTTTAACTAAGAAAAAAGTATGTTGCTCTTTGGAAAAAGACAGTATATTTTCTATAAAAAAAAGATCAATATGAGAAATTACTTAACTGGAAAAGAAAGATTGCTGGTCGCATTGCTTGCTTTTATTCTTCCTTTTTCTTTTGCGAAAGCAGAAGTAAAAGAAGATGGAAAGACGGGGCAGCAAGGCTGGTATATAGGAGTAGAGGGTGGAATGCCTTTCGGTTTCTCTACCTTCTCAAGCTTCGGACATGACAAGACTCGTCTCGGTTGGGCTGCTGGCTTATATGGGGGCTATCGTTTCAACTCCATATTCTCGGCTGAGTTATCTGCCAAGTATGGAGAAATGAAATTGTCGGCACAAGACTGCTGCGTAGAACGTAACTATTGGTTGGGTAGCGACGGTATGCTTTACAACGCAGGTGTCCTGGGCATGGACAGTTGGGAATATGCCAATCTGAAAAGCCATGTCAGAATGGGACAATATGGGGCAAGAGTGAATATCAATCTCCTTGGACTGTTCCATCAAACAGCTGACAGCCGATGGGATTTGGCTGTTTCACCTCATATATATGCAGTAACGACCAAGGCTGATATCCAGACTATAGCCGATGATGCTAAGGTGATGAAAGGTTCTACCAACTGGCATTTGGGTTATGGTGCAGACTTGCAGGTTGGTTATCAACTGACCTCATGCCTGAAATTGGGCATCTATTCCGGTTTGACTCGTCTTACTGGCAAACGTATGGATGGAATGCCGGAATATCTGCATAAGAACAACTTCTTGTGGGAAAGTGGCATAAGATTAGGAATCAACTTGCCTTTTACCCATCATCATAAGTAACCCATAAAACAAGATAGAATAATGAAAGCAAAAAGAAGATTTAATATTTGGTTATGGGTGCTGCTATGCGTCCCATGCCTGTTGGCAAGTTGCGACCATGATGTTCATTCTGATGAGGAAGAAAGTGGCTTGTCGGTATCGCTCACCTGGGCAGATGAAGCCGACCAAGGTACGGAAGTGAAGGATGTGAAGCTCTGGATATTCAATGCCGATGACGGCTCGCTTGTAGAGGAAAAACATGGTGGTAGTGCACAGGAGGTAGCAAGCCAACGCTTCGCTCTTCCTGAAGGGCATTATCAGATATTGGCTATTACCAATCTCATAGAGCCATTCTTCACCACTGACCAGACCAGGGCTTTGACTAACTGGAACAATATCCAGATAGGCTTGACCAATCCTAAGGATGTAAGGAACAATGCCTATTTCGGAGTTGCCGATGTGAAGATAGACAACAAGGAAGGCAGCTATGTGGTGCAAAACCCTATGAAGAGCGTGCTTGCCGAACTGACCATCATCATAGAGAATGTACCTAAAGGTACAGAGATGAGTGGCAAGGCGTTGGATTGTGCCTGTTGTCTGTTCCCTACACAGAAGAACAGTGATGGAGAATATGGATTGCCGAGCATAGAGCCAACGGAAGTGGAACTCCCTACTATCTTGGCTACGGAATCAACCCTGAAATCGGAAGTCATCCGGCTGATGCCGACCATACAGGGAAGCCCCGCCTCTCATGTTTATCTCCGCCTCTTGCTTCCTAACGAGACCTTGCAGGAGTATGACATCACCGCCCCTGCGATGAAGGTTGGAGGAAAGTATGAGTTGCGACTCAACTACAACCAAATGCAGCCAAAGATGAATCTGGAAGCTACCATCAACGGTTGGACGAACCTCAACAATGAAGTAGAAATCAAATAATAATAATAACATTTAAAATATTGATAAAATGAAAAAGATGACGAAGTTTTTCGCCCTTGCACTCTTGGCAGGTGCAATGGTTTCATGCAGTACAGAAGACACCGCACCTTCTACCCAGAACGGTAAGGTAGCCGTGCAGTTTACTGGTGGTATTAGCGTAAACACCCGTGCTGCTGGTGTAGCTTGGGCTAATGGTGACAGGATTGGTATCTTCATGACAGAAGCTGGCAAGACACTCTCTGCGGATGTAATCAAAGAGGGTGTTGACAATGTTTGCTATCAGTCAAATGGAAGTATAGCCTTTTCACCTGTTTCTGGTGGTAAGACTGTTTTCTTCCCGATAGATGGAGATGTGGACTTCTATTCTTACTATCCACAGACCACTGTCAATGACTACAAGGTAGCACTTGATGTAACAGACCAAACGAAACAAGAAGCTATCGACTTCATGTATGCCAAGACAGAAAGCTGCAACAAAGCTACGCCACAGGTTGACTTGAAGTTCTTCCATAAGTTAAGCAATCTTATTTTGGATGTTCAACCAGGTAATGGTCTCACGGAAGAAGACCTTAAGAATATGATTGTGACAGTGAAAGGTCAGAATACCAAAGCCACTTTCAATCTTGTGGATGGGACTATCTCTGGTGAAGAAACTCCTGCGGACATCACGATGAAAACTACCGAAGCTGGCAAGCTGTATGAGGCAATCCTGCTCCCTACAGAAGAAGCAAGCCGAGTGATAGAGTTTGACCTCAAGAATGGTTACGACGCTCCTTTTGTATGGACAATGCCTGTAAAACTTGAGGGTGGCAAAAGATACCACTATACAGTAGTAAAATTGAGTCGTTCTGCCGTAGATATTTCTGGAACCATTAAGCCTTGGACAGAGGCAGGAGACAATAATGAACATATAGCACAATAACAACTCTTAAATAACAAGATATATGAAGAAGTTTAAAATCTTATACATCGCTGCCGCAGCATTGCTGTTTGCAGCTTGCGCTAACGAAGAAGACGGTATCGGCAACAATGGTCCTGTTGCTGCTACCGTACAGGCGGATATTTCCAACAATATCAAAACCCGTGGAACTGCAGACAACAACAGCTGGACAGCAGGCGATGCCATTGGCGTATATGTCACATCTTCTGGCAATACAACAGGAGACAACAAAAAGTATGTAACAACAAATGGGGATGGTACTTTTGAAGCTGCTGACAATAACAACATCATCTATTTCAAGGACAACAAAGAGACAACATTTAGTGCATACTATCCTTATAGCAAATTCTTAACTGATGGTAAAATGAATTGGAATATAGCTGAGGTAGTAGCAAACCAACCTTGTAAGGCTGATGTACTTTTTGCCTCAGGGGCTACTGCAAGTAAAGCATCTCCAACTGTGAATTTTACAGATGCAGAACATCGCTTTAAGCATTGTATGAGTTTGGTTGAATTCAAAATTAAGCCAGGGCAGGGTGTCAAATATAACAATTATAAATTCAATAGCTTGAATATGAAAGGAATATTTACAAGCGGTAAATTTGACACAAGAACAGGTTCGGTTGAAACTGCTGGTGACAGAGCTACTCTTACTCGTGTTTTTAATGATGTACCTTTTGAAAGCGAAGAAAGTTTTGCTTATATCATGTTGCCGCAAAGCCTTGAAAGCAATAAGATGGATGTAGAGATTTACTTGTTGTTGAATGATAGCGAAGTAAAATACACAACCCCTATAACACCATCCACCAATGGACAATTTGAAGGTGGCAAAAAATATACATACAACATAACTGTTAAAAATACGGGGATTACTATAGAAAATGCTAATATAGTTCCTTGGGGAAATGGTGATTCAGGTGATTTAGATGCAGATATAGCTTTGTAATGATAAATAAGGTACTGAAAATAGGGAATACAGGGTTAGTGAGCTTGGCCGCTCACTAACTCACTAACAATAAAAAACTGAAGATTATGAAGACGATAAAACAAAGAATTTCCTATGCGGTAATGGGCCTTATGGCTATGGGCTTTACAGCATGTACGCAAAATGAAGATATGGCTCCAACGCTGAAAGGGCAGGAAATCAATGCCACTTTCTCTGTTGGAGGCATGCAGACTCGTGTCAATACATTGGGAGACGGTAATAGTTGGGAGAATGAGGACCGAATAAGTGTACTGCAAATTTTCGGTGATGAAACTACTAAAACTGGTGAATATAAATATGTGGAAGAAAATGGGTTATACCGTTGGGAACCTACCATAAGACTTCGCTGGGAAAAAGTGGGAAGATGCGAATTGATTGCTTGGTATCCTTCTGATATGGCCAATTTTCCTATCTATAATTTGCATACAGACCAAAGTGATGAGACTCAGTTGAAAGCTGCAGATTTAATAACCGGATGTTGGTACGATGTCCCTAAAGATTATGTAGATATTCCTATGAAGCATCGCATGTCGCTGGTCACGATAGTATATCATGTTGGAACTGCGGATTATCCTGATATGGATATTAGTGAACCACAAGTGTATTCAAAAAACAACAGTGTTAGATTTTTTGGAGCCCCAGACCATGGGCAATTAGTAATGGGTACACCTTCTGGTAATCCTGATTGGGTTAAAGCCTGTAAGCATGACGATGGTATGTTTTCTGCAATCGTTATCCCTGGTTCATACATTAAAGATGAAAGATTCGTGAAATTCAAGATAGGCGACAAGAACTTCTATGCAAAAATGAAGATCAATACGGAATTTCAAGAGGGCTATCGCTACACCTACAAACTCGATGTAGGAAAAGACAAAGTGGACCTGACCAGAATCAGCATAGATAATATGACTGGATGGACAAATGAAGAAGAACTCAAATAAACAATGGAGGATATAACTATGCGCAAGATATTTCAATACATCATGCTGGCAGTCGTTACAATAGTAATGGCGTCATGCACAAGTGATATAGAAGAACCAACCGCAACAACAGGCAAAAGCAACGTACAGTTGGTTGTTGGTGAATTTCCTGCATTCGGAGATTCGCAGACTCGTGCTATAGGTACACCTGATGAAGGCAAGACTTCATGGGCTGAAGGAGATGAGTTGCTTCTGGAGATGACCAGTAAGACTTTTGGGACTAAGTATGCTGCTTTTACATATAATGGCAGTAGCTGGGAATTGGCAAGTGGAGAGCTGTCTTATAAAGAAGACGAAGTGCCAACCTTTCCTCATGTATATTATGCCCCTAATTACAAATGGGAAGCCGGCAAATTAGTTTTGAAAGAAGGCAAGGTTGCTGGAACGGATGAATACATCGAGGGAGAAGCCAATATCACCCCTAATGGTCAGGCTATAACCGTAGAATTTTCCAAGGCAACACGCAACTATTCACGCCTCCGCATTGCAACTATGCCAAATAAGCCAATAACAGTAGCCATCAGTAAATACACTCCTGCGGGCAGCAGCGATATGAAATGGGATCAAAATTATGCCCTTACTTCGGATGAAAAGGGCAATGCCTATTTATATGGTACTTTTGGACAATATTGCGATTTCGAGGTGAAATATGAGGGAGCTCCTTTGGCTTCTCATACATTCTATCAGGCAGCAGAAAACGCTAAGAGTTATGTACTGGATGCTACTGTCATTTCGGCAAATAGTGCAGAAGAAATAAAGTCAGCTATCGAGCAAGAAATAGCAGATGGCAAGACTGCTATAAGACTCAACCTCGCTTCTGATGCTGGCGCTAATGAGTTTAATGCTATCCGTGAAGCTTTTGAGAAAGTAAAATCTGGCACTATAGATCTCACTCTAATAGGATGCAAGGAAATTCCTGCAGATGGTTTGAACAACCAATCAGGAGAACTAGAGGCATTAAAGTCTATTACTTTGCCTGATGTGACAAAAATTGGAAAGAATGCATTACTCTTCTGTGTAAATTTGGAAGAAATAAATACTCCAAATGTAACTTCAATACACGAGAATGCTTTTGGGGGATGTACAAACTTACAAAAAATTACTTTTGGAGAGCTAACTGAAGTGAAAGGGCTATCTCAGGACTATGACGGAATCCTTGACCCTGGGGTAAACACTGAACGTATAAATTTAGTTTTGTCAGAGAACCAAAAAGTTATGACAAAAAACAGGCAAGGAAATGAATATTTTTGGACTCCGACAAAAGAATATTATAAAGGGAGCGTTGAGTATGGCATCCCATCGTTTCTCGAATATAAATTCAATTCCGTGAGCTTTAAAAAATAAGTTCGTAGTTTTTAGTACTAGTCCACATTCTATTATGTAGAATTTGGTTGCTTTTATTAGAAATTACCTATACTGGTTTGCATTGTGTGCTCTTTTCTTAATCGGGAAACGACAAGGGTCTATATGCCACGATGAAAAGGTGGCGTATAGACCCTTGATTATATGGTGATATTCGTAATCTACATCTCCGCTTTCAGCAGCTTTATCTCCTCTGCCGTCAGCCCCGTCATATCCATGATAGACGCTTCATCCATACCCTTTGCCAGCATCTTTCTGGCAATCTCAAGGCTTCGCAGGTTCATGCCTTCTTCTATGCCTTCAGCTCTGCCTTTTTCCATGCCTTCTGCTCTACCTATTTCTATACCTTCACGCTTGGCAGTGTCTACGGAATTCTTGATGTCGCGATATGCCATCTTGCTGGTCTCGTACTCCCTCATTTCCTGAGGAGTAAACTTGGCTATCTCGGCTTCCTCGAAGAGACGGTCGAAGACTTTGTCGCACAGCTCCTTCGGACGCTGGGTAAGCTTATAGAGGTTCTTCAGAGCATAGAGCCACTTCTCGTAGAGCGTATCCAGTTCTTCCAGGGGTTTGTTGAACTTGGAAATCTCTACATAAATATATTCGAGTTTGTCGTAAAATACTTTGTGGGTAGCTGTGTCGCACAACTGCACATGATGGCGGATTTTCTCCTTGTCGAAGGCGTCCTCGTTCATGCTGAAGTTGAGCAGGGCTACGGTATAGACATGATTGAGTCTGAAATCCCATTCATTCCCCTTGGGTGCCTGTTCACGGATAGGGAAGGTTGAGTAGAAAAGGGCGCGATCCTTGAAATACGTCTGGTAGGCATTCTGCATTTCTACGATGAACTTCTCGCCGTTTTCGCCCTCACAATATACGTCGAAGATGGCTCTGCGGTCGGTATAGACATCTCCCACGTGCTCCGGGTTCAGATACGACACGTCCTTCACAACCTGTCTGCCATTAAACAAGCTGTTGAGGAAGCAAATGAGCAAATCCTTGTTCATTGCTGTTCCAAAAATTCGCTTGAAACCGAAGTCGGTCAGCAAGCTGATGTATCTTTCTTCTACCTGCTTCATAATCATCTGTTTTAAATATCCATGCCGCAAAGTTACGACTTTATTTTCAAACCCGCAAGAGATTTCAGTGAAAAGTTTATGAAAAAGTAAGAGATTGCGTTTCTTATGTGACAGGACAAGGGTCTATATGCCACGATGAAAAGGTGGTGTATAGACCCTTCATTTGTGGCATGGAATGGCTATCTTTTATCTTTTAAAATACGGGAATCCAAATTTTCCCGAAACTTTTCTCCCGTTTTCTTTGCACTTTCAAAATAAAAGCTTATCTTTGCAACCAAGATAGATTAAAAAAGGAGGTTGCGATGCCAAAGATATTTGAATACTTCGGATTTATCTTTCTGTTCTATTCAAATGAGCATGAACCAATACACGTTCAACTAAAATAACGAAGAAATTATGAACTTAAGTATCGTTTCTGCAAAATATGTGGCGCCATTAAAAGTTGAATTACACTTTAATGATGACACCATTAAGACGATAGATGTAGGTGCTTTTATCAGAAATCACCCACATCCGCAATATAACTCTTACTTGAATGAAAACAAATTCAAAAAGTTCAAGATAGAGTTTGGTAATATCGTTTGGGGAAAGAATTGGGATTTGATTTTTCCAATAGATAAGTTATATGCTGGCGTTTGCTGCTGAACAAGAAAAGAATGTGGTATAAGTACTTAATACTGTGACTTTTACCGCACTTCATGGGAAAACGACAAGGGTCTATATGCCACGATGAAAAGGTGGCGTATAGACCCTTGATTATATGGTGATATTCGTAATCTACCTGGCATCAAACCAAAGTAGTCATTTTCAGAAAATCTCGCAGATGAATGTGCTTAATGCCATCAATATTGGTTTGACTGTAAAGCCTATCCATAGAAATCACGTATTTGGGATGACTGTCTTTTATCAATTTCAAATTGCCGAATTCACGCTCTACCGTTTCCTCAGAAGCCAGCAGATAGGTAACTTGCACATACGCCACACTATCCGCTTTCTCGGCAACAAAATCAATCTCAGCCTTATACATCTGACCAACATATACTTTATACCCCATCCTGCACAAATGGATATATACAACGTTCTCCATCACCTTTTCGATATCAAAACGCCTGTTGCCACCTATAATATGATTCCTGATTCCCAGGTCTTCGAAATAGAACTTGTCGCCTAACTCGAAAAGTCGCTTGCCATGAATGTCGTATCTGTTAACTCGATCGATAATAAAAGCATTGCTTAAATACTCCAAATACGTGAGAATCATCTTGGCAGACGTTTCGGTGTTCTGGCTTTTCAGAAATTTTACAATACTCGTTGCTGAGAATTGTTTACCGATATTATCGCTCACAAACTTCAGCAGCGTTCGCAACAATGGTATGTTTCTGATGTTTTCTCGCTCTATGATATCACGAAGTACTATCGTATTATACACATTGTCAAGATAATCTTCTACCAAATCCGTATTTTCCAATCCTAAACTGCGCAACTGAGGGAGCCCGCCATACTGCAGATACAGGTTCAAGGAAGCATCATCATTCTTCAGTTCATGGAACGTCAGGAACTCTTCATAGCAGAGTCCTCTAATGCGATAAGCAATATATCTGCCTCTCAGGCGAGTTGCCAGTTCGCCCGATAGCATCTTGGCGTTGCTGCCGGTAATCATAATCTGGCAGGTATCATCCGATTGGATACTGAGGAGTGCTTTCTCGAAATCAGAAATCTCCTGCACCTCATCGATAAACAGATAGTTTTCCTTACCCTCAACGATGTTGGCTGCTACATAAGCCTCCAGATCCTGATAGTTGGCTATCATATCAAATGAGGTTTTCTCCTTATCTATATAGATAACGTGATTTTCTTCATTCTGAGCGATGTGATTATAAATTCGCCGCATCACACAACTCTTGCCGACACGCCTCTGACCCGTCAAGGCAATCATCATTCCACGTCCAAACATGCGTTCGATACGATTGGAATACCCTAGTCTTTCTAATATTTTTTGTTTCATACGAGTAAAACTTTTCGCAAAGATACTCTTTTTGTTTCACATAAGTAACAAAAACGATAGATTTTTTGTTTTTATTACTTATAATTAACAGGTTTGGTACACATTGCGCCTCACGGGAAGCGACAAGGGTCTATATGCCACGAAGAAAAGGTGGCGTATAGACCCTTTTTGCATATACCAGCTTTGCGGATATTAAATTTACTACAACGAAAAAACATCATTTAAGGAAGTTTTTGAGAAAAGTCTTGCTATTCCCGATTATTTCCACTATCTTTGCAATTGAATTGGTTGTACTCGATAAAACGAAGAAGATATGGATTACAAGAGATTACCATACGGCGTTGCCGATTATACCTGGATTAAGAGTCAGAACAGATACTGTGCTGACAAGACAATGTTTATACCTAAGATGGAGGAAGCAGGAGACTTTCTCTATCTCATCCGACCACGCCGTTTTGGAAAGAGTGTCTTCCTTACGATGCTTCAAGCCTACTACGACATCGAGAAGAAAGACTCGTTCCATACTACATTCAAGGATACTTGGATTGAGTCGCACCCAACCGAAGGACTTGGCAAATACCAAGTTTTATATTTCGACTTCTCTAGAGCTGCAGCAGGACAAGGTAGCTTGGAGGAAAACTTCAATATATATTGTAACAGCGTATTGGATGGCTTCATCAAAAAGTATGCTGCCTATTATGATGAAGATTTCAACATGGAGGAATACCTTGGCTTTTCCGGTGCCTCCTATAAGCTAAATGCACTGAATACTTATTCCAAAAGCAAAGGTACGCAACTTTACCTTATCATCGACGAGTATGACAACTTCACCAACAACATCCTGAGTGAGGAAGGAGAAGCTGTGTATCACGCCTTGACTCATGCACAGGGCTTCTACCGTGACTTCTTCAAGCTATTCAAGGGAATGTTCCAACGCATCATGATGATGGGAGTAAGTCCTGTCACCGTGAACGACCTCAACAGTGGCTATAACATCGGCACCAATCTCTCCATGGACCCCATGTTCAACATGATGCTGGGATTCAGCGAGAACGAGGTACGGGAAATGATAGAATACTACAGAGAAGTAGGACTCATCAAGGTTCCGACCGACCAGCTGATTACTGACATGAAGCCTTGGTATGACAACTATTGCTTCGCGAAGGACAGTCTGGTTACAGACCCCAAGATGTTCAATTCGGATATGGTTATCTATTATCTCCGCCATTTCATCCGTTTTGGCAAAGCGCCGGACGAGATGGTAGACCCAAACACCATGACTGATTATGCCAAGATGAAGAAGATCATCTTCCTGGACAAGCTGCAGGGCGACCGCAAGAGCGTGCTGAAAGAAATCATCAACCAAGGTTACATCTGGGCGGAGCTGAGAGAAAGTTTCCCTGCTGAAGACTTGGTTGACCCTGACCTGTTCCCAAGTCTGCTCTACTATTACGGCATGCTGACCATCATTGGCAAGCGTGGCAGAAGAGTAAAGTTGGGAATTCCTAACGAGAATGTACGCCGCCAATATTACGGCTATGTGTTGGATGAATACAACAGGGATGCCAAAATCAACAATAATCATCTTGCCGACCGATACGATGTAATGGCTCTGGATGGTAACATCAAGCCAGCCATCGAATACATCGCCGAAGGTTATCGAAACTGCACAAGTATTCACTCCAGCATCCAGGCAGAGCGCAATCTGCAAGGTTTCATCGCCGCTTATCTCAACCATAGTGGTTATTACTATATCATCCAGGAAATGGAGTTGAATGGTGGTTATTGCGACTTGACGATGATTCCGGACCTCACTCGTTTTCCAGAGGTTGCCCATGCCTACCTCTTGGAGTTGAAATATCTGAAAACGGGCGATACCGATGAAGAAGGAAACAAGGTCTTGGAAGAAGCAAGGACTCAGTTGGAGCAATATGCGCAAGACACAAGATTGCCACAGCTGATGAATGGAAAGCCTATCCACAAGATAGCCATCATCTATAAAGGTAATGACTTGTGGAAAATAACGGAGTGCTAAAGAATTTAGAAAACGACAAGGGTCTATATGCCACGATGAACAGGTGGCGTATAGACCCTTGATTATATGGTGATATTTGTCATCAATATCTCCGCTATTATATTTTTTATGTATTGTTCAGATTCTTAATGATTTCCAAAGGTAGCTGGGTAGCTTTGGCAACCTGTTCGGCAGAAAGTCCCATTGCCAGCAATCGTTGTGCTGTTTCTGTGTTGGCCTCATGTTTGCCTTCTGCTCTACCTATTTCTATACCTTCACGCTTAGCAGTGTCTACGGAATTCTTGATGTCGCGATATGCCATCTTGCTGGTCTCATACTCCCTCATTTCCTGCGGAGTAAACTTGGCTATTTCGGCTTTGATGTATCTTTCTTCTACCTGCTTCATAATCATCTGTATTAAAAATCCATGCCGCAAAGTTACGACTTTATTTTCAAACCCGCAAGAGATTTCTGTGAAAAGTTTATGAAAAAGTAAGAGATTGCGTTTCTTATGTGACAGGACAAGGG
>ERZ1023834.111-NODE-111-length-12986-cov-15.361302_pt1 | contig 12986 bp, 10 predicted proteins | sample MGYA00380382_ERZ1023834 | MGnify/ENA primary metagenome ERZ1023834 (study PRJEB33179, sample SAMN07449066) | human gut metagenome | biome: Human-gut; feature: Human associated habitat; material: Faeces | host: Homo sapiens | place: India:Kasaragod | collected... | reverse complement strand
GCTTAGGGATAATGTAAGTACTACCAGAATGGTCCAAAAAAATATCCGCACCCCCGATATTTTCACCGGTTTCGCAGCTACCCTCCGCTACGGTGAGAGCGGCTATTATCGCCCGTATTTTTACGTTTTCCCTGCATGATAGGCAGCAGGGCATCCTTTATGGCCACTTATTGCGAATCGGTTGCATAGTTTATAATAATCTTCTTTATTTATTTTTGTAAAAGTACTACAATATAAGTAGATATCAACATGTTTCTATGAAAGCGAGGTGGGCAAAAATCTCAAAAAGAATAGGATTTTACGAAACAAAATGCCCGCCGGCATGTGGCAAGAAAGACATTTAAATATTTAAAGGATTCATTTGAAAACACTTTTTTCCAGTGCTATAATGTGTAAGCGTGATTATTATTATAAACTAAATATAAAGTTATATATATGTTCAAGAAAATAATCAAGTATTCCCAAATCGGTATATAGTTCAATGAAGCTTTAGCTTTCAATGAAAACCGAGCACAGTATCATGAAAGGAAATGATTGGCTTTGTATCGAAACACGTATACTCTGCAGGACATTGCTGAACTTTCCGGATGCATCAAAGCATTCCAGGAAGCTCACCCAACTCCTGCACCCTATCTTTCCATCTCGATTTTCACACACTGGAATGATCCCGCGCTGATCCAGGCAATGACAGACGGGCTCTCAAAAGCATTTCCAAGAGCTGCTATCGCAGGGCTCACGACCGCAGGCGGCATAGAAGACGGACAAATGAATACGGGAAAGACCATCCTTTCATTCATGGCCATTGACGAAAGTCCTGTCGAAGTGCTGCACTATAATATGAAAGACATGAGCATCAAAGATGCGGCTGAGAAGTGCTTTGAAGTCTGCAGAAACATGAAGGATCTTCGCGCAGTGGAAATCCTGGAAACCCAGCTCACGGGCAATGTAGAGCCCTTCCTGGACGCTATTTCAGCGCTCCCGCCATCCGTTGCAATCTTCGGCGGCGGCGCAGACACGGATGATCTCAATCAGCCATCCTATATCTTTGATAAAGAAGCCATCATGAATGAAGGATTCGTCATCATGCTCTTCAGAGGCACCGTCAAAGTCCTCACCCGTTCGGTACTCGGCTGGCAGCCGCTGGGCCGTCAGGTCACGATTACCGCCATGGACGGCAATATGGTCATCAAGGAACTCGACCATATTGCCGTCAACTTCTATGAGAAATATCTGAAAATCGACCCTTCCGTCGACTTCGACAAGAAGACACTGAGCTTTTCGCTCGTCGTCGAAAAAGACGGTGTCGAACTCGTCCGCCTTCCGATGAGCTGCCGCAAAGACGGCTCCCTCGTATTCAACATCGCCCTCCACGTTGGAGACAAGCTCCGCATGGCATACGGCGACCCGAATGAAATCATCAATGGCAGCCGCAGAGTCTTAGGCCGCATCCGCGACTTCGGACCGCAGGGCATGCTCCTCTTCTCCTTCGTCGTCAGAAGATACTATCTGAAAGACGACGTCAACCAGATCCTGAGCGCCTACGAAAGAATCACGCCTGCTGCCGGTGGTTACACCAGAGGTGAAATCGACCGCATCGAAGGCCACGTTTACACAATGAACATGAACCTTGTTTCCGCTGCCTTCCGTGAAGAAACGAAAGACCATAAGAGAACCATCGCAGACATCACCGGTGACCCGTCGCATATGGAAAACGACCCGGCACTGAACCTCGATGACTCCCTCTCCACCGTTCAGTGCCTTGCCTCCTTCATCACCGTCACATCCAAGGAACTGTCCGACGCCTACCAGAAGCTCGCCTTCGTAGCCGGCCACGACAGCCTGACGGACCTTTTGAACAGAGGCCGCATCAAGTGGGTCCTCCGCCACCTCATAGAAGACACCAACAAGACGCACCACACATTCTCAGCCATCATGTCAGCCATCATGATTGATATCGACTCCTTCAAGCATATCAACGACACCTATGGACACAGCGTCGGCGACGATGTACTCATCCGCCTTGCCGACATCATGAAAAACGGCGTCCGCCCGACCGATTATGCCGGCCGCTGGGGCGGCGACGAATTCGTCATTCTCCTGCCGGACACGGACATCGACCAGTCCGAGAAAGTAGCTGACCGCATGAGAAGAAACTTCGCAGAAGCAGACATCCTGCCAGACGGCAAAGCCGTCACTGCAAGCTTCGGTGTCACCACCTCCTACGAAGGAGAAACACTTGAAAGCTTCTACAGAAGAATGGACAGCGCCCTCTACACCGCAAAAGGTGCAGGGAAGAACCAGGTCATCCTCCTTAGAAGTGAGAAATCTGCAAACAAATAATTGAATAGGAAATAGAAAAGAGCAGCTCTGAAAAGGGCTGCTTTTTTTGCGAGACGCTGAAAACATGCAAAACGAAAAGCTGTCCCTGTTAGGGGACAGTGACGCGCTTGCGCTGAAAGGGGTGCATTTCCTCAAGCGAAGCGAGGTTTGCTTATTTTCCTCAAGGCGTCAGCCTTGGTTTAAGGGTGTAAGAGCTCGCCCCGTAGGGGGAGCTGATGGCCTTTGACCTTGCCCTGGAAGGGAAGGTGGCTCGTATACCGATTGACAATGATGGTAAGAGCACAAATGACGCAGAAGTTATTGTACGAGACGGATGAGTTGCATTTCCACGGACGAAGTCCGGTTGTATGGTTTTTAATGGTCATTTCCCAGGCCGCAGGCCGGCTGTATGGTTTTTCATGGTTTCTCTCCGCTTCGGCAGCTCCGCTAAAGTGCCAAGGTACGCTTTCCAGTCAATAGGCTCTTTTCTTATAAAAACCATAAAACCTCGCGTTGCTCGATGAAAAAAACACACGACCTCGCTGCGCTTCCCCATCAAAAAAAGCTGTGCAAAATGATTTCTCATCTTGCACAGCTCTTTTATTTCACAGCTTTACTCAAGAACTGAAAGGATTACCAGTTTCTGAATTTAGCCGGCGGATCATAGAGTCCGCCAGACCAGTCAACGAGGTCCTTCATGTTCTTAGCAGCCAGCAGATCTCTGGTTGCTTCAGCCGGGTTGACACCGAGGTCTTCCGGAAGTTTTACGATGCCTTCCTTGCGGAGTTTCTTGGTGATTTCCGGATCTTCGAGTTTGCCTACTTCTGTCTTGCCTGCTACAGCGCGGATAGCGTTCATTCTTTCTTCCATGTTGTGGCACTTGTGGAGGTAAGCGATACCTACTTCGGATACGATGTGGGTCAGGTCATCAGAGTAGATCATGATTGGTTCCAGATCCAGGTTTGCGTTCTTCTGCAGAGCTACAGCGTCAAGCTGTTCTACGAAGCCCGGGAAGCCTTTTTCGGAAACGGTGGTGATCATCTGAACAACCAGCTTCTTGCCGCGGTTTCTGTCGCCCATGAGTTCATAGCGGTTAGCTACTTCTTCGCCGGCTTTCTTCCAAGCTTCGGTTACATGACGACGGCCTTTAGCATCGCAGCCCATGTTCGGAGCGCCGCCGAAGCCTGCTACGTTGTTCTTTGTAGCGGTGGAGCTGTTGCCGAAGCGGTCGATCTGCATGGTGGAGCCGATGAACATATCAGCTGCATAGTGGCCAGCTGCCTGTGCGAATGCACGGTTGGAACGCATGGTGCCGTCCGGTCCGATAGCGAAGATGTCGGAACGAGCTTTGATGTATTCTTCCATACCTACTTCGGAACCGAAGGAGTAGATAGCCTGTGCCCAGCCAGTTTCGATAGCCGGAATCAGGGTCGGATGCGGATTCAGTACCCAGTGGGTGCAGATCTTGCCGCGCAGGCCGAGATTTTCAGCGAAGGTCGGGAGAATCAGTTCTACAGCAGCGGTATCGAAGCCTACGCCGTGGTTCAGAACCTTTACGCCGTATTCAGCATAGATGCCTTTGATAGCCATCATAGCTTTGAGGATACGTTCGTTGGTGATCTTTGCCGGGTCGCGGGTGAACAGCGGGTTCAGCATGTAAGGTGTCGGGCTTTCGATGACATAGTCAACCCAGTCAGCCGGGATATCGACTCTTGGCAGTTTGTCAACAATCTTGTTGACCTGGAAAATTACGATGCCCTGGTTGAATTTGGTTGCTTCAACGATAGCTGGTGTATCTTCAGTGGAGAAACCGGTGTAGATGTTGCCTTCAGCATCAGCTGCATCAGCGGTAACGAGGGAAACTTTCGGTACCAGGTCGATGAAGTAGCGGGAGTACATTTCCAGATAAGTATGGATAGCGCCGAGTTCTACGCCGCCGTTCTGTACCATCTGAGCCAGACGTTTGCCCTGGCTTCCTGCATATGCGAAATCAAGTTTGTGAGCGATGCCCTTTTCGAAAACATCGAGATGTTCCGGAATGGACAGGGTGGACTGGATCATATGAAGGTCATGAACCTTGGTCGGATCTACTTCGCAAAGCTGTTTTGCGAGGAAATCAGCCTGTTTCTGGTTATCGCCTTCGATATTGACTTTGTCGCCTGGACGGAGTACTGCTTCGAGGAGTTTTACGGTATCTTCAGCAGCTACGATTTTGCCCTTAGCGTATGCAGAACCATCTTTCAGTCTTGCAGCGGTGTCTTCGCCTCTGGTGTTCCAGTTTTTCGTGCTTGGTTTGATTTCTAACATCTTCTCAATCCTTTCTATACACAATAAACATAAAAACAAATGAATGACAGGTTTTTCATTGCTCTTGCCCCTTATTATTATAGTACAGCTCTTACGCCCGCGTCTGTAAAAGTTACGTCAGCCGGCGCATGAGTTAACCAAAGATCCGGCGCGGGAGCTGCGTCAGACCTCTGTTAAATCACATTGTTGGTTCGGATTAACCGAAGATCATCTGAGTCAGGAAATAGAATACAGATGGGAAGAGCAGGCAGCCGAGGCCGGTGTAGAATGTTGCTGTCATAGCTGCGTATGGAACGAGCTTCGGATCAACAGCAGCCATACCAGCAGCGGTGCCGGAAGTGGTGCCCATGATGCCGCCGAATGCCATAGCAGACTGCGGGTTGTCAAGGCCGAAAATCTTAGCAACGAACGGAGTTACGACCATAACGAGTACGGACTTAACAACGCCAGCTGCGATGGAAATAGCGATAACTTCAGAAGAAGCACCGAGTGCTGCGCCGGTAACAGGTCCTACAACGAATGTTGCAATGCCTGCGCCGATGGTTACCAGATCGATTGGATCAGTGTATCCCAGCGGATAAGCAACAGCGAAGCCTGCGAGCAGGCAGATGAATTCACCGATGAACAGGGACAGAACGCCTCTTACACCGATTTTTTTGATTTCTTCCAGGTCAGCACCGAATGCGGTGGAAACGATGGCGAAATCTCTGAACATAGCGCCGCCTACGAGGCCCATGCCTGCGAAGAGCGGAACGTCAGCGATACCTTTGTGGCCTCCGGTCATTGCACCGCCGATATAAGCGAGAACCAGACCGAAGAAAATAGCGATAGCACTGCCGTGGATACGGCCATGAGTCAACTTCCCAATTTTGTAAGCGAAATACATGATGATACCAAGAAGCATAAACGAGAAGACCATGCCGTTTGAATTGAACAGTTTTGTTGCAATAGCTACAATATCCATGTTGTTACCTCCTTTTCTTTTCTAGAATTATTTCTTGTCTTCCGGTTTTGCTGCAGATACTTCTGCGGATGGCTGTTTCTTAGCCAGTACCGGAATCAGGAGGAAACCAACTGCTACTGCCAGAGCGCCGCCTGCGAGTGCGACTACGCCGCCGCTCAGTGCAGCTGCTACGTTCTGGATGGAGCTCATTGCTACGACGATCGGAATGTACATAGCGGACCAGAATTTGATACCCTGTTCTTCTGGTTCCTTCATGAGACCTTTCTTCTGTGCCCAGGTGGAGATGATGATCAGGAACAACATAGCGAAACCTACGCCGCCGATGTTAGCCTTGACCCCCAGAACAACGCCCAGCATGTCGCCGATCAGGTTGCCGACCATGAAGCAGCCTGCCAGAAGAGCAACACCATAAATAATCATGAAAATCCCTTCCTTTCTTTACTCGTACAGTTTTTCTGTACATGAATTTACTCTATAACAGCCTTCTCTTCCCAGAAGGCTACGAGCCAGAATCAATTCACCCCTTTCGGGAAATCCGCCTCTCGCGCACCACCCGAAAGATTTGGTATAATGGTAGTAATATATGCGCATAAGACACAGATATTCCATTGAATTTCATCGGTTACAGTATATAGGAAATGTAAAGTCACTTCTCTATTTTTGCGATAAGATGCAAGTACAAAAGGGTAAGATGCAAGACGGGTAAGATGCAGATATTCGTGGTTGAGATGCAATTATCCGTTAATTACATCATAGATAAAACACTTATAGAAAAATCTGCATTGACCGGAACTTCTTGAGAAAGTGGTTATTAATCCCATTTTGTAATACATGCTGAATAATCTATGATTCTTTGCACATACATAAGGTATTAATTATAATATACTTATTCCCGGAGGCGGCCTTCATCGCACTTTTCGGGCAAAATACACCGCTTACTTGATTTAGCATTTTGAGGTGACAACATGGAACCTAATTGGATCATAGGGATCCAGCATGTCTGGTTTGGCATATCCTTATTCCTTCTGCTCCTTCTCCTCATCTGCCGCACCTCCTTCTTCAGGCAGGCCATCACGGCAAAGGAATTCAACAGGCAGCAAATAGGAATTTTCATCATACTTTTCTCCGTCATAGGCCTCTGCGGCACGTACTGGAACGTCAGAGCCGGAGGCGGGATCATCAATTTCAGAGCCGTCGGGATCATCCTCGGTGGCTTCGTCGGAGGACCGATCGTAGGGACGGCCGTCGGCACCATCGTCGGCATCCACCGCGCCTTCTTCATCAATACGGATTCCTCCTTCATCCACGGCGGACTCTCCATCATCCAGGGCATCGCGGCAGGATTCCTCTCCTACCGTCTGAAGCATCACTACCACAATCTCTGGTTCTGGTCCTTCCTCTATGCGTTCATCCTTGAATTCCTCTTCTGGATTTTCTTCGCCTTCCTCACCTGGCCGACGACCACGACATATCCGGTGAACTTCTTCCACCTGTCGCTTCCGGTTATCGCGACAAACACGATTGCCGTCAGCATCTTCTACCTGGCCATGGAATTCTTCATCCACCAGAGAGACTCCGAAAAGACACAGACGACAAAGAGCACCTTCAATGCCGTCATCACACTTTTCTCGACACTTCACGACGGATTCAAATCCTTCTCCGTCGCGCGCGTCACGGAAATCATGACGACATCGCTCCCCAGCCTCATCTGGGCCGCCATCTTATATAATGATCAGATTTATACAAGAACCAATTATAAAGACGACGCCGACAAGAACCAGGGCGATGCGGAAATCGCGATACTGAAACTGCAGCACTCGCTTCCTGACCTCCCTCACCTCATCACCCTTCCCGTCAAGTACAAGGGCAAAGTCGTCGGCTCCATCTTCGCCGCCAAATCCAAAGGAGACACCTTCACCAATACAGGCACCGAATTCCTTCACGGCATCTGCCACATCCTCGAATCTATCTACGAGTCCGAGAAACTGAAGGAAGAGGAAAACCTGCTGGCCGAAGCGGAAATCCGGGCCCTCCAGGCGCAGATCAATCCGCATTTCCTCTACAACACACTAAACACCATTTCCTACTACGTCCGAAGCGATCCGGAAACAGCCAGACGCCTCATCCAGTACCTGTCCGACTACTTCCGCCACAGCCTCAACAACCCGTCCAAGCTCATCCCCCTTTCTGAAGAGCTTCACGTCATCGAGTGCTACACGGAACTCGAAAGAGCCCGCTTCGGCGACCGTCTCCAGATCGAATACGACTTCCCGAAAGACAAGCTCGACGACATCATGGTCCCGCCCCTTCTCCTTCAGCCCCTCGTAGAAAACGCCGTCATCCACGGCATCTTCAAACGTCCTGAAGGCGGGCAGATCAAAGCAGGCCTCATCGAGCATGACGACCACTACAAGATCTACGTCTACGACACCGGCGTCGGCATCGCAAGAGCCAAGAGAAAGAGACTCCTCCGCGATCACAAACGCCGCGACCACATAGGACTCATCAACGTCCACCAGCGCCTCATCTCCCTCTTCGGAGAACGAAGCGGCCTCCACATCATCAGCCGCAAAGGAAGAGGCACCCTCGTCTTCACGAACATTCCGAAAGTCACCGCTGAAGAAGAAAAAGCAGCCGAACAGGCCGAAGCTGAAGAAAATGCAGCCATGAACCTTTCACCAAATCCCACAGTCTGAAACAGAAAAAGGAGCCTTTGAACCATGCAAGACATACGCGTCCTGGTAGCCGATGACGAAATCCCTGCCAGAGGAGAACTGAAATACGAACTCGCGACCATTCCCGGCGTCCAGATCGTCGGAGAATGCAAGAACGGAAAAGAAGTCCTCGACTTCCTGAACGTCCACCCGAACGTAGACATCCTCTTCCTTGACATCGAAATGCCCTTCATGAACGGCCTCGAATGCGCCAAGGAAATCCAGAGAAGAGACTATCCCGTCAAAATCGTCTTCGCCACAGGCTACAGCCAGTTCGCCGTCCAGGCCTTCGATCTCGAAGCCTTCGACTACATCCTGAAACCCTACGATGAAAAACGCATCCAGAGAACCATCAAAAGATACGCAGACAGCCTCGAACTCCGCGAAAACCACCGCTCCCCGGGAGAAATCATCAACACCTCCCAGCGCATCTCCCTTCAGACCAAGGACAAGACAGTCATGATCTCCCCCGCACAGGAAATCATCATCATCTCCACAGAAAAATCCGACCGCTCCCTCTTCTACACCACCAGCGGCATCATAGAATCCAGGATGGCCCTAAGAGACGCCGAACAGCTCCTCGCGCCCCACGGCTTCTTCCGCACCCACAAAGGCTACATCGTAAACCTTGCCATGATCCAGGAACTAGAAAGCCAGGACAACGGCACCCTCCTCCTCACCATGAACTACTTCCCCAAGGAAAAAGTTCCGGTATCCAGACACTACATCAAAGACTTCAAAAACACGCTGCATATATCTTAAAAAAATACAGAAAAGGAAACCCCTCCGGCCGAAAGCCGGAGGGGTTTTTGGATTAGGAAATGTATTGCTTCTGACACGCCTTTTCTTGTATAAATAAGAAAGAATATTCACGGAAATTTGGCAGGAAAGGAGCTTCTCATGAAAGAACACATGCCGCTAAGCAATCAAATGAAAGACCGTTCGAGAGCACTTAGAAGCAACATGACAAGGCAGGAGTCCAAGCTGTGGTATGAATTCCTGAAATTCTATCGTCCACACTTCAGAAGGCAATACATAATCGGGCAATTTATCGCTGACTTCTACTGTCCAAAAGCGAAACTCATCATCGAACTCGACGGATCCCAGCACTACTCAGATTTCGGACTGAAATACGACCAGTGGCGCACCAAAAAACTGGAAATCCAAAACAACTGCGTCCTGCGTTATACCAATTGGGATTTGGTTAAATACTTTGACTCCGTATGCGACCAAATCGACTACATTACCATTGAACGTCTGAAAGAACTAGGCCACGAAGACCTCGTTCCGAAGGAAATATGAAAACAAGGGAAACTGCATCTCTTTTAAAAACCATAAAACCAGCCTGCGGCTGAGAAACTGCACCTCCTCAGTCGACTCCGTCGCCAGCTCCCCCGTGGGGAAGCCTAAAGCATGACAATCCCGATGTACCAGTTGAGCATCAAATGAGAATATCGGCAAGCGGGCCAACCGAAAGTTGCCCACACAGCGGGAGGCCGCACCGTTAGACGACGAAAACTGAAGTTCCACGCGGCAAGGCCGCGGTTGTATGGTTTTGAAGGGAACATCCTCGCAAAATATGGGAATACCGGCAAGCGGACTAGCCAAAAGCTGCCTCCACGGAGGAAGTGGCGCCGTTAGGCGACGAAAGAGGTGAAGTTTCCCCGCGGCCTTGCCGCGGTTGTACGGTTTTGTGGGAAGGATTCCCACACGAAAAGGAGGGCCTCGATGGCTCTCCTTTTCGTATTTCGTATTTCTTATTTCTTATTCCTTATTCTTCCCTATTTCATTCCCCCAGTACTGCTTCAACGGCTTCCTTGCAGAGTGCGACGCCTTTGTCGAGGTCTTCTCTGGAGATGTTGAGCGGCGGGTTGAAGTAGATGACGTCACCCATCGGACGGAAGACGAGGCCTTTGGCCATGGCTTTACGGAAGACATGCCAGCCGATTCTCTTTTCAGCCGGGAAGGCTTTCTTTGTGGCCGGGTCTTCTACGAGTTCGATGGCGTTGATGAGGCCGATGTGGCGGATTTCGCCTACGTTCTTATGATGGCCGAGGGCTTTCATGAGTTCTTCGTGGAGGTACTTGCCGTCTTCGTTGACTTTGTCCAGGATGTGATCGCGTTTCATGATTTTCAGGACTTCGAGGGCGATGGCGCAGCCCATCGGGTTGCCTGCATAGGTGTGGCTGTGGACGAAGGCTTTGTGAGTGCCGTAGTCGTCGTAGAAGGCGTCATAGACTTTGTCGGTGGTGACGGTGATGGACATCGGCATGTAGCCTGCAGTGAGGCCTTTGGATGTACAGAGGATGTCCGGGCTGACGCCTGCGTGTTCGATGGCAAAGAGTTTGCCTGTGCGGCCAAATCCGGCTGCGATTTCGTCGTCGATGAGGAGCACGCCGTACTTGTCACAGAGTGCACGGAGTTTTGTCAGGTAGGCCGGCGGGTACATTCTCATGCCGGCAGCGCCCTGGAGGACTGGCTCTACGATGCAGGCTGCGGTTTCCTTGCCGAATTTCTCGAAGGCTTCTTCTGCGCTTTCGAAGCATTCGATATTACATGTCTCTCTTGTCTTGCCGTACGGGCAGCGGTAGCAGTCAAGGCCTTTGAAATGGATATTGTCCATGAGGAGCGGATGGAAAATGCCTGCGTAGTCGTCTATGGAGCCGACGGAAAGGGCGCCGATGGTTTCACCGTGGTAGGAGGAATCCAGGCACATGAATTTCTGTCTTTCCGGATGGCCGGTCTGGTTGTGGTACTGGTATGCCATCTTCATCGCCGCTTCGACAGCAGAGGAACCATTGTCGTGATAGGTGAATTTTGTGAGTCCCCTCGGCAGGAGCTCAGCAAGTTCGCGGGAGAGCTCGATGGCCGGCTTGTGGGAGAAGTTCGTGAAGATGACGTGTTCGAGTGTGTTGATCTGACGCTTCAGCGCTTCGTTGATTTCCGGATTGCAGTGGCCGAGGAGGTTGCACCACCAGGAGGAAATGATGTCGAGGTAAGGCTTGCCTTCGGTGTCATAGAGGTAGACGCCCTTGGCATGGTCGATGACGACCGGAGGAAATACTTCGTTGTCTTTCATCTGCATGGCGGGATGCCAGATATATTTTTTGTCTTCTGCCTGCCAGTCAATTTTTTCAGTCATTGGATTCTCCTTTTCCTTTTCATAAGCGGTGTACGGCCGCCGGAATATTTACGCTTCGTCGAAGCAGTCTGCCAGTACTTTCGGATCGCAGGTGAGGATCTCGTCCCCTCTCTTGACCTTGGCAATGACAGGAACGCCGGACATTTCTTCAATCATCTTGATATTGTCCTCTTCCATCACGCCGCCCTTCCAGTTATTGAGGATGACGCCCTTCACCGGGATGCCGCGCGCTCTGGTGTATTCGATCGTCGTGACGACATGGTTGATCGTGCCAAGGCCGGCGTCTGCAATGACGAGGACCGGAAGCTTCAGCATCCTGATGATGTCTGTCAGGTCGATCTTTGCTTTTCCATCGCGGCGGATCGGGCATGCAATGCCGCCGGATCCTTCCATGACGACGTAGGGAAATTTCTCCGTCACGCGTTTCCATGCTTTCTCGACGACAGGAAGCTCGACCGGATTTCCTTCCATCTGTGCTGCCAGATGCGGAGAAACGGCATGCTGGTAGAGATAGGAAAGAATCATGTCCTCCGGTTCATTGATGTCCGCGAACTTGTTGACGAAGCCCGCATCCGACGCAGCGACCGTGAGTGCTCCGCTGATGGCCGCCTTGTAGTAGCCTGCGTCATAGCCCGACTTTCTCAGCGTCTTGACGATCAGCGCCGTCACATACGTCTTGCCGATATCCGTGTCCGTTCCTGTAATGAAAAGTCCTTTGCTCATTTCATGCTCCTTCTTTCGTTGAAATTACCGGATGAAATCCCCGGCTGCTCTTTCGAGACGCCTTGCCATGACAGCCGCCAGAAGGCAGAGACAAATGTCCCCCGGCACCGCCAGAATGAAGCAATACAGCACGACCGGCCAGATGCCGATCGGTGTTCCAAGGTAGAAATTATTGATGATGTAGACATACACCATGCCGAAAAGATAGACGACCAGAAGCCCGGAAAGGTTTGCCAGAAGAATCTGTCCAAACGATTTCCCGCCCGTGATCTCGCGGATCCTGCCCGTCACCCAGGCGCCCGCGATGAATCCGATGAGGTAGCCGAACGTTGGCTGGAAGATGTAAGAAAGACCGCCTCCTTCCGTGAAGACCGGCACGCCTGAAAGGCCCAGAAGGACGTACAGCCCGACGGAAAGCGCGCCTCTCCTGCTCCCCAGGATCAGCCCTGCCAGCGTCGTGAAGAGAAGCTGCAGCGTGAAGGGACAAACCGGAACCGGTATGCGGATGAATGCGCCGATTGCCGTCAGCGCCGTGAACAGGCCGAAGAGCACGATTTCCTTCGTCCTGCCCTGTTCTGCTGTCATGTTCTTTACCATCCTGCCTCCAATTGTTCTTCGTCTAAAATAAATCGGTTAACAACATCTTTATGATATAACAACTGTATTCCCGTTTCAACGTTTACAATTCATTTTTAGCAATAGAAAATTGGGCTGTGACAAAATCCGTTAAAACTCTGCTTTCCCTTTTCTCGAGCGAAGCGAGGTTTAAGGGTGTTAACCTTGCTCCGAAAGGAGAAGTCCTGCTACCAAAAAGCAA
>ERZ1023834.110-NODE-110-length-13000-cov-243.959521_pt1 | contig 13000 bp, 10 predicted proteins | sample MGYA00380382_ERZ1023834 | MGnify/ENA primary metagenome ERZ1023834 (study PRJEB33179, sample SAMN07449066) | human gut metagenome | biome: Human-gut; feature: Human associated habitat; material: Faeces | host: Homo sapiens | place: India:Kasaragod | collected... | reverse complement strand
CGCCTCGCTCCACCATGAGGGCGGAGGAATTTTGCTCCCAACGGTCGCAGAAAGTAAGTGTACCAACTGTAAACAGTATATCGAATGACAAGCATACAGGAACAGGACAAGAAAAAGGGCGGAAGACCGCCCACAGGCAGGGTTCGCAAGTTGTCGAAGTCTGTCACGGTGAAGTTCTCGAAGCCAAGCTACGAGGCATTGAGACTGAGGGCGAGAAAAGCCAACCGCAAGTTGGCGGAGTACATCCGTGAGTCCGCCTTGAACGGCGAGGTGGTCAGTGGACACAACGCTGAGACGATAGCCATCGCTAAGAATCTCATAGGCATGGCGAACAACCTCAACCAACTTACCAAGCTGTCGCATCAGAGAGGTTTCCATGAAACCCATGTATATGTGGTGGACTTGTTGAGAAGATTGAAAGAAATCCTTGGCGAGTATCGCCAAGCAAGTTATAAACCGAAGCCAAGCAGTATGGGCAGAAAGGAGGATACCACATGATAGGCAAGCTAAAGAAGGGCAGCTCATTTGGTGGTTGCATCCGCTATGTTACAGGCAAGGACGAGGCGAAAATCATCGCCTCGGATGGTGTGTTACTCGGCACGAATGCCGAGATAACGCAAAGTTTCGAGCTACAAAGGCAGCTAAATCCAAGGATTAAGAAGCCTGTGGGACACATTGCATTGAGCTTCAAACCCGAGGACAAGCCACGTTTGACGGATGAGTTCATGGCTAAGATAGCCCTTGAATACATGCAGATGATGGGCATCACCAAAACCCAATTCATCATCGTAAGGCATCACAACACGGACAATCCACATTGTCATATCGTGTATAACCGCATCAACAATGAGAGCAAACTCATATCAGACAAGAATGATTATAGGCGTAACGAGCAAGTGACCAAGGCTCTAAAATCCAAGTATGGACTGACTTACGGAACGGACAAGAGCAAGACTAACACTCGCAAATTACGCAATGCGGAACGTGCCAAATACGAGATTCACAATGCCGTCAATGATGCCTTGAAAGGCGCTGATAGTTGGCAGAAGTTCAAGAATGAACTTGCAAAGCGAGGTGTTCTCTTGGAGTTTGTCTATAAGGACAAGGAGCAAACCAAGGTGCAAGGTATCCGATTCTGTAAAGACGGATATAGCTTCAAGGGTACGCAGATTAGCCGAGGCTATAGCTTTGGCAAGCTGAATGCAAGGTTTGAGGGAATGGAGAACCATGTATCAGCAAGAGCCAAATCTGCTCAGCAATATGAGCAGGGCTGTCGCAAGAATGAGCAGGTGCCATCCATATCGGAGAGCAGCCAGGAGCCTTGGGACGGTATTTCTTCCATCGGCTTGTTCGCTCCGTCTAATGCCCAAACTTATGAGTCATTTCCAGAGGATGAATCCGCCAAGAAGAAAAAGAGGAAACGCAGAAAGGGCTTCAGCCTTTGATGCAAGTTACAAACTTAAAATTAGAATCGAACATGAAAGAAGAACTATTGGAAGCCATCTACGGCACAGTTGAGAGATTGGAGCAGAAAGTCGATGAACTTTCTGCCTCCACAAAGAACGCAGGAGCGGAAAGCACTCCGGTCTCTGTAAGTGTTGATACAAGTAAGTTTGAAAAAGCAATCCTTGCTATGGCTGTAAAAGAAGGGGAGGCTATTGACAAATTGGCAAGATTAAGAGAGGCAATCTGCATCTTTACCGACCTTAACAAGAAAGAAGCAAGCAAAGATGAACAGCGAAGCAAACTCTTGTTTGATGCCATTAATCAGATGAAACAAGAGCAGAATGACACATCAAAAATTGTGGTGGACAAACTCCACGCAATGGGTAATACACTTCAAAAGAAGATTGTAACCCATCGCTTCGAACCAACTTCAAAGTATGTTCTTCTTTTCATTGGAGGCTTGGCTCTATCTCTTGTCATCTCCATTTGGGGCAATCTAACCCAATGGCGAGAACATCAAGATTGGGAAGTGGCAGACTTGAAGTATCGGGCATTGAAGATGGTTCTTCCATCTGACGACCCCAATGTTCAATACATCGAAAAGAACTTTTCTGTATGCCCAAATAAAGAAGTTATTAAGAATGTGAGAACTCGTGTAAATATTTACGAGGACTCAATTCGCTATCATAACGAAATGATACAGATGGCAGCAATTAAAGATAGCATTGCTAATAGTCTATTTAAAGAGGTGAATGAAATTAAAAAGAAAATTAATCAGAAATAATAGACAACGACCTTCTGGTACAAGCGCATTCTTCGCTTCGAATCGGGTAGGAGGTAAATGCTAATCATAAAAGGCAGTTGCTTCCTATTTTCACATTTACCGACTTCCCACGCCAGGCTTATTAGGGACTTGCCCCATTAGATAAACTCATGCCGAGCATACCAACAAAAAAACCGTGGGTAATCATAGGCTTATCCACGGATTTTTATTTAAATGGAGAAAATAGTATAAATCTTCATTATTGGGAAAACTATACTGAACAAAATGCAAATAAACTGCATTAAACTATAACAGTGATAGCATGACACAGTTTAGCTTACACTCTCAGAAAGTGTAGATATATCTATTTCCATTGGCTTTAATTCGTCAAAAGTATGATTCACAGAGTCTAAAAATACGATTCTTTTGACATCAAACATTTTGCAATTATCAACAAAGGATTTTCTTCTCCATAAACATGGTATAGCTTTGCGAGTATTTGTATCATCAAACCCTTTATGGCATTTAACCAAAACATGGTCAGCCATAGGAGTTACTGTAAACAGACCTTTCCATTCAGAGTATCTTGCTGACATTTGTTCTATTAGAGTATTAAGCGATAATGCTATGACTCTTTCACCAGCACCAGCTTGTTCTGGCTTATTTGTGACAGGTTCTGTTGATGCAAAATTATTATTGTCTTGCTTTATAGCTAAACTGAAAACGATAGATGCAAATTCTGTAAGGTCTTCTTTATCTGCAACAGTAACACCTGTATTGTTGCGCTTCTGTCCTGAGATTTCAACTATCATACACCCACCAAAAGAAGCTTCCAGTGTAAAGTATCTTGTTTGATGATATTTTTTATCAACAACAATTATTCCAGCCTTTGCACTTGATAAGGTAAACGGCTCTGGGAACCGAATTATTATCATATGCTTATCTTGATAGCTTTTGAAATCAGTACCAGAAATCGTCATCTTTTTCCATTTTATGATATTCTTGCTGTCATCGGCAAAGTTCATGAAAGTTGAGACGTTTTCCAATTCTGTCAATGGTATATCTCCAGTGTTGAATGCATTCAGAACTTTTGGAACAATGTCAAATGCTAAAGCATAGTTAGCCCTTTGTCCCTCTAATGGGTCTTTTTTCTTAAAAGGATTCCACATAGTCATTATCGTTTAGTTGCTTTGGACAGGAATAGATATTTGCGAAAAATGTGTACTATCATCCCATTGAGGAATCTCAGTTATGTTAATATCAGGTAAGAGAAAATCCTCTTTGTTAGGATGTTCAGCCAATATTGCCTCGTCACTTATAGTAAGTCTTGAACGTATCTTTTTGAAGAATTTTACTTCGGCATATTCTATGCGGTTGTCTGCTTCAATTGCTTTGATGGCAAGTGACACTATTAGTAACTGTTCTGTTTCATTCAAATCTACAGAAATTAGTTCTTTAAGATAAGATTGCAAGAACATTCCACCTTGCTCATTGATTTCTGTAATCCATGAGTTGAGGTACTTCTCTGAATCAACATCGTGGAAGATGTTGTCTTTTGCGCACAAATCTTTAACCATATCTACTTCCTCTGTTGCAATATCTCCATCACAAGCGATGCAACAGAAAATGGTTTTCAAGTATAATTCTTCTTTTGTCATAACAGTAATTATTTAAACGTTAAAACCTATACGAGGTCTATCATCGGACTTCTTCATTTCTTCGCCATTCATCATAGCTCGAATGCGCTCGTATTTGCGTAATTCATTGTTGCTAAGTGAAGGAGCAGTGTTTGTAATTGCAACTTTCAATAGCTCCATTGTTATTTTGCTATGTTGGCGAAGTGCATTTCGTGACGCATCATTAACAATCAGTTGTATATCAGCTGATACATAACCTTGGGTCATATCAGCTAATTGATGATAGTCTAACCCAAAATCGTAAGGGCGTTTGTTCAAGTACAACCTGAACAATGCCATTCGAGCTTCTATGTCAGGCACACCAATGTAATACTTTTTATCCAAACGTCCCGCACGCAAAATCGCAGGGTCAATCATGTTTGGATAGTTGGTTGCCCCAATAATGAATATGCCTTTTTCTCCAGTTCTATCCATTTGAGCCAACATCTCATTCACTGCACTTCTTGACATTTCATGCACGTTCCCATCATCTCGATTAGGGACAAGTTCATTCATCTCGTCAATGAAAATCACGGTTGGTGCGTTCTCCTCAGCCTCTTTAAACATCTTGGCAATATTCTCTTGTGTAGCATTAACATAACGGCTCTTTAGAGTAGCTGGCGTGATGCACATAAAGTTGAATCCGACCTCTTCTGCAAAGTGTTTTGCAAAAAATGTCTTTCCACAACCAGGAGGACCATACAGCAACATCCCATTTGGAATAGTTACACCATAACGATGGTATTCTTCGGGATTGTGGAGAGGTTCGATAACTTCTTCACGCATTTGTTGCTTCAACTCTTCCATTCCGGCAACTGCTGCAAAGCCTTCACCTTTCTTTTTTATAGCGTAAGATGCTGGCGTATTGTCGGATTGTTGTTGCGATAAAATCTTACGTTTCGTAGATTGACGTTCTATCTTTACTTCTCCGTCAATAGCCTTTATAAACTCATCTGCACTTTGAAATCTATCTTCGCTATCATAGCTTAGAGATTTTGCTATCACATTCAGCAGTTGGTCGTCAAGTTCATACTTGTCCTCTTTTGTGAGTGTAAGTTCTTTGTCTCGTTCTGCCAAGATGGAATCAATAACATCTTGCCCACGCTTACTTGAAACATCTAAAAACCAAGGCAACTCTCCATAAAGGAGATGGTACATCATCGCTCCAACAGAATATAGGTCTGTCTGAACAGAACATACTCCAGAAAAACGTTCTGGCGCAAGATAGAATGGATTTAATTCATCCAAGTTTGGCTTAACTGGTGACTGATTCAAGAATCTTGCATATCCAAAATCTATAAGTTTCAAATCCTGTAATTCTCCAACGAGATTAAGGAAAACGTTTTGTATCGTCACCTCGTTATGAATAACAGGAATTGGCTGTGAATGCAGAAACGACAATGCAGACAATACCGCCTTTGCTATTGTTTTTATCTCATAAACGCTAATTTCATCATCACGGATAATTCTCTGCGACAAAGTTTCTCCACTTACAAATTCGGTGACGAACCAAGCATATTGACTTCCGTTCATCATCATATTGTCAGAGTCTACATACTGACAAAGATTATGATGGTGCAACTGTTTGGCAATCTCAACCTCTATCACTCGACCATTATCATCAATCTGATTACGATTGAGTTTTGAATAGTTGATGAGTTTCAAGAAGCGAGTCTTGCCACTTGTGTCTTTTACACGATAGGTTTCCGCATAAGCCCCTTGCTTATGCGGAAACGCTACAGTGTATGTACCTATTTTATCGTTCTTCTTGAAATGCATGAAAATTATATTTACTATTTCAACAAACCACCAGCATTAACTGCTTCTTCATTCGGCATAAGATCAATAAGACCACATGCTATCGGGTGAAGTTTGTCAACAGACGGCTGATTGTTAATCTCTTCCAAACCTTTGTTGATAAGTTGGCGAGCTCGTGACGCGTCTTTCCAACGAATTGTTCCAAAACGATTATGGCAATCACGAATAAGTCCCATGCACTGATATACCAAAGTTAAGTGAACAAACAAACTGCTGATTTGATCAAGGATTTCACGTCCAAGTTTAGCATCTTTCACTCGAATGACATTATCTACTTGCCCACGGATTTGATTGACCAATTGAGCAGACTTGTCATTACCTAAGTCGTTTTGTGCTTTCTCCAGTCTGTCAAATTCTTCTCGGAGTTCTCTTTCTACACGTTGCCATTCTGTACTATCGTCAAGTTCCTCTATTTTTCGTAGAACTTCCTTTAAATTTGATTGAGTACGCATAGGGTCGTTACCACTTGAAGCTAATTCTTTTACGGCATCAAGTTCTTTATTCAACTCTTCGACAGAGACACCAGAAGAAAGCAATGCCTCTATACTTCTTTGAGCAGAACCCAATTCTTTGTTTACCCACGAAATAGCATCCTCAGAAGACTCCCGTTTGCTTAAATCAAGTTCTTTTTTTACCGTGAAATCTACAGATGGGAAATACACCTCCATTGTCATCATTTCTGAGGAATCAACATGCAGAGTGATTTCCACATTGGAATTCTCTGGGATGAGCTGTTCTACGTCATCACCAGTAACAACTACATTAGATATTTGCGTATTTAATGCAGCTGTTTTTCCTTCAGCTTCTAAGCCTGATACTTGATAAACAGGTATAGACAACACGTCAGTAGAAACTCCAGGGCGCAATGCCTGTGTAGTTTTCCTATCAGGCACAACACCTACGGCAGGCAGAGGCTTGTTCTTTTCCAATCCTCTGGCTGGTAAGAATACACCACGCTTCTTGATGTCATTATAAACTGCTATACCTATATTATAAGGAAGAGGGGCGGCACCTACTTTTACACCTTGGATAATGGTAAACTCTGGAGGGAAAACCTCCACAGAATTGCCTTGCTGATTATAAGCCTTTACTTTAAATGTGTTTGGCTTAGCCTCAAGCAAGAATGCCTCAATAACATTGCCATTTGTATCTATAGAAGTTCGGTCACTTCTCCATGCACCATCTGCACGTTGTAATTCGACAAACAACTCGCTTGGGCAATTGTTTCCTGTCTTTTCCTTATCGATGCTGATGCTGACCCATTCTGATGATTCGACAGATGTGGATTCATAACCAACTTGCAGAAACACAATATCCGCCTTTGCTTCCTTTTTAATTTCTGCCTCATTGATATTTGCATCAATGGTGGAAGCATAAAGAGCTGCTCCACGTGCAACTGCGGTCATTGGGTTAATACTGGTATCAACATTTTGCGTAACCTCTTTTTTCAACATATCACGAATGATCGGTGAATAGGTTGGACCGCCAACAAGTATGAGCGAAGACAAGTCTTTTCCAGTAAGCCCATTTCGTTCTAAAAGATTCTTACAAATATTGACAGCTTTTTGGTATTGTTCGCCAATAGCGTCTATAAGTTGATCTTTGGTAATGGTTATTTCGAGATCAATCTCCTCCCCATTATCATCTTGCCCCAAATTAAGATTGCGGTCATAAGTAGAATAGTCAGCACTATCTGCAAATGATAATGCTATTCTCATTTCCTCCGCTGGTCCTTTAAGAGCATCTATTAAAGCTTTCTTTTTCCATTCTGTTGTCTCATATGAAGAAAGGACATAGTCTTCTTTCAAACTTGGCATAAGAATTTTGTTGACAACAGCTTCATCAAGATTCTTGCCACCAAGGTAGTTGTCACCTTCAGTATCGAACACAGTCAAAATGCCATCTTCGACCTTAACCAAAGCCGCATCAAAAGTTCCACCTCCAAAGTCAAAAACCAACCATTTGCCATCTTTCTTCTCACTTGACAAACCATATGCCATACAAGCAGCTATAGGCTCCTGTAACAATTCACACTGCTTGAAGCCTGCAATACGTGCTGCCTTCATTGTGGCATCTTTTTGTATTGCGGTAAACATGGCTGGCACTGTAATAACCACCGAATTGACCGTTTCATCATTGATAAGGCTTTTCAGTTCTTTCAAGACCTCTGCAGAAAGTTCTTCTGGGGAATAGCTTTCCTTAGGCATATTCTCATTGGAATATTTCTTATCTGAGCCCATTTCACGCTTGAATTCCAAATAGCCACACTCCTTTGGAGGCTCATTCTTGCTCAAAGCTGTAATAGCATCAGAATACACAGAATCCTTTGCTTTCATGCCAATACGCAAGGCACGTTCCCCCTTTTTATTCTTTGAGAAATAAACACAAGAAGGCAATGTGTCCATAAGGTTTTTGGTCTGTTTAATAACAGACTCACCGTTCTCCATTCTGGCAATAGCCGAGTTTGTCGTACCAAGGTCTATGCCATAGTCTATTTTGATTCTTGCCATAATTATTGTATTTAAATATTTTGACTTACTACGATTTCTGCAGGTTGTATCATCTTGCCATTATAATTAACCTGCATTTTTATCATTCCCGTGATTATACGCTTGCCTTCAGGTAAACTTTCGTCTGGAACGAATCTTGTTTGGAATTGCATACCATCGTTATATTCCTGTCCGAGCAAACTTATAATTTCGTATCCATTAGCACGCACATTGTTTATCATACGGTCCTTTGCTTGAACAAGCTGCTTGTAGCCCCTTACAGATTTATCCATCTTCGAAAGGTTTGTCTCGATTCTTGCTATTTCATCTGCAAGTTTTACAACAAGTGAATGGTCTGGTTCTCCAGTTATCTTACTTGCAGATGATGCATCAAGTTGCTTTTGAACAATAGCAAGGAGTTGGTTGTCTAATTTTATCGATTCTTCTTGCATTTTAGTTTGGGCTGCTTGTAATGCCTCTTGTGCTCTACGAACATCTCCAATAGTTGATGTTCCTGATTTAATACGTTTCGTCAACCAACATGCTACACCTACTATAATGGCAAGGACAACTATTACGACAAAGACTCCATACAAAGTACGAGATTGAAGTAGATCTTGGTTGGTACGAACATTATTATCTGTAGCGTCAATCTTTCCATTTATATTTTCTCTGTCTGTAGATTGTGCTTCTTCTAAAGATTTGCACTTATCTTGCAAACTGTCAATAGCCAAACGTTGTGCATCGTTCTTCTTTACTAGTGTTTGAATTTCGCGTTCTGCCACATGCTGGTTCTCAATAAGCTTTCGCAAATTATTATCTGCTTTTACTTGCTTGTTCTGCAAAACATAACACTTTTCTTCCAAAACTTTAATCTTGTCTGTATTATCGTTTATTGACTTAGCATTAGCAAACTGACAACCAATAACTGCCAGTATCAAAAATGTAAACATCTTCTTCATTTTAACTACATGTTGAAATTAAAAATATTATTATACCAATTGCTATGACTGCAATACATCCCCATGGCGTATCATCACTTGAATTTGATGAATTAGAACTGCTTGTTGATGTTGTCTGTCTATTCGCAGATGTTCTATTGGAAGTTGACGAATAAGGGCGTGCTGTAGAAGTCTGGCTTCTCTGGGTCGTTCGTGAGGATGATGAACTTGATGTGTACGCAGATGTAGATACTCCTAATTGGTCACATAATCCTTTTAATATAGAACGATTTTCATTATATCTGCCATTCTTATATTCGGATTCCATGTCAAAGCCATCCATTATTTTTGTGGCTTTCCAAGCTTCTTCCAATACAGATTTTACATGGGTTATTCCAAGTATTGCCGCCAAAGTTGCGTTTGGATCATCTTTATCAGCACTAAATATAGATTGTGCTTCATTAACCTCTGCAATGACATTGCTTAATGCATTTCCTACTACTTGTGTTGAAATTTTAAGATAATAGGAATTAGATACGCCAAGTTTGCGCTTTATAGACTGAATATGCGGTTTCGTATTATTTAACAACGTAACAGCATGGCAAATTTTATCTGGTAACAAACAGTATTTACGCAATTCCTCATGAATAGCTCTATCTTCCATAAAAACTTCAGATGGTGGTAAATTGTCAATAATCCTTTGAAGAATATCAACATTCTCTTTACATCTATCTTTAGCCATTTGTCCTACAGCAATGCTTTTTGCATATTTCTGCAAGCTCATGGCTTTGTGCGCAGCATCAGGCTCTTCAGAATCATTAAAGTAGTCAATTCCGCATTGCAGAATTTCAAGTCCCAACTTATCTGCAATCATTTGGTATTGCAAATCTTTCGTGGAGAGAAAACCTTTTAATTGCAAGATGGCATTCCTTGTATTTCTCCTTAATGTCTCTCCTGCATTTAGCCTTGCGTTTGAACCTTTTCCTTTGGTTTTTTGAGCAATGTTGATTGCCTCTTGTATGCTATCAATAAGAGGCTTAACAGCTTTTTCTCCTATATGTTCTTTCCATGAGCTATTGGCAATGAAAGGCAAAAGTTTGCTTGCGCCTATTTCATCACAAAGTATATCAAGAAATGAAAAAGCCAAGTTTGATACGTCAAAATTTCCACCAGTTCCAATTATTGTAGATACAAATTGGTTAAGGTATTGTGTATTCCCATACAGAACTTCGGCACACTTTATGGCAGAGTCGTATCTATTGCGGATTAAAGCACACACGATACGATTCTGTAAAGCCGATAAACATTCTCTTTTTTGCCATATTTCCTCAGCTTTATCTATTTCTCCTGCGAAAAGATGATTAAACGCCACTTCATCTAATGGAGTCGTTTTTATAAACCAAAATTGAGCATGCAAAATTTGGTCTTTGGGCAAGGTAAGTTTGGCTTCGGCGTCTGCCGCTGAAGCTTCCGTACGATTAATGGATGAAAGATATTGTGGCACATCTAAAGGAAAAGAAACGGACTTGCCAACCTTCAAAAACGCTTTCATGCGATTGTGGTTAGCCAGTCTTTCCTTTGTAGGAGAGTTTGAATAGACTCCTAACTGACGATATGGATTGTTTTGTAGTATATTCATTCTAATTCCATAAACAATAAAGTCAACCGACTCCCTTGTTGACGAAATCCACTCACTAATACATACGAAAAAGCGCGGAGCCTGTTCTGTCACTCGTTCCACGATCGATAGGCCTTCGCATTGCCCTGTAAGTCGAAACGAGCAACGCCGAAAGCCCCACGCCAGTGTAAGTATATAGAAAGCACTCTTGACAACAAACAATAGAATTGTCCGAAGCCAATGAGGGCTGTATATAATACACCTCATGAGGCGTTCTGCATTGCTTTGTTTTTGACTTACAGTTGAATTTGCGAAGTTCATCGATCGTCAAAACCAAAGCGTACAAAAACGCCTTTTACCATATGTATGTCTGCCCAACCTTTGCCCATTGGGGCTTTCGGTATGGGTATAGACGTTACAAAGGTAACACTTTTATCTTGGAAACCACTTTGTTTTGCCAGTAAAGTATGATTTCAAGTCTCGATTTAACATTATTAAATATAAATATGTCAAAGAATTCCACTTTCGCGTGATTTTTCCTGCTAAAAAGTTTGTATTATCAATGATTATTCGTATCTTTGCACCGTCAGTCCTCGCCAAGCCTCTTAACAATGCTCAAATCGTGCGAGGCGTTTTTTGTTTATACACATTTGAACATGGCGAATCTTATCCCCTTTACAAAACGGTTTGAATCTTCAGAAAACCTCGTTGATTTGCTTGAATCTCGAGGTTTACAAATTTGTGATAGAAACAAAGCAATACAGTACCTTGACAACATTGGTTATTACAGATTGTCTGCTTATATGTATCCTTTATTGAAGATGCCCAAGACTGCACATTTGTACAAGGAAGGTTCAACCTTCAAAAAGGTGATGATGCTTTATCGCTTTGACAAGAAACTGAGACTGCTCATGTTCAATGAAATAGAAAAGATTGAAATTGCTATCAGACGTGCGGTGATGCAAATAACGGCAGATATGACAGGCAATCCTTTCTGGCTTACTGACTCTTCTTATTTCTTGGATAGTTCAAAGTTTAATGAAACAATGCGAGCTATATCCAAGGAATACAGCAAATCCAAGGAGGAGTTCATTCTCCATTTCAAACGAACCTACTCAGAGCCTTACCCACCATCGTGGATTTTAGGAGAACTGCTTACTATTGGAAACGTCAATGCCATTTATCGCAACATTAAACAAAATCGCATACGCAAACGCATAGCAAAACGTTTTGGTTTACCTATCAATGTGTTTGAGTCATGGCTCACGGTTATTGCTGTTACTCGAAATGCCTGTGGTCATCATTCAAGAGTATGGAACAAGCAGAATGCTATTCAGCCAGCAATTCCCAATAGTCCCGCAGGAGAATGGATAACGCAGCCAACAGATTCCATGCGTGCTTACTTTGATCTTTGCATCATCAAGTACTTTCTTAATGTTATATCCCCCAATAATGATATGCAATCCAAACTAACATGGTTGTTCATTCGGTTTCCTGAAATTGACTTAAAAGCTCTCGGCTTTCCGCAGGGATGGGAAACGGAACCATTATGGAGGTAATAACATGTGGAATGGCTACTGATCATTCACTCCCTTACATGGTCTTCTTTGTTTCCTTTTTATCATATTACGGGGTCGGTTCAAACGCCCCATCCAATACATATCTATGTAATTTTGATGTAACTGAAAGTTAAATACGTTAAATTTTAGCCATTTCGTATCTATATAGAATCCTCACAGTCACTTTTCTACCGTTTAGAACGTATAATACTGATAATCAACTAATAATAGATACTCCTGTTGATTTTACAGGAGGTTTATATCCTTGTCTTGATGATACATACATATGTTCTTATTTTGGTGTTATAATAAAAGAACGAAGATTGATAAAGTTTATTGCTTAGGATTACATCATTTTAGATTCGTAAACACTATATGCTTGTGTTGGAAAAGTATATGAGCTGATGATAGAGTCGTCATCAACAATAATGCCCTTGATTTGATAAACTCAACAGGAATACTTGCTATTCATTTTATGATGGGTTATGTTCACAAGTTTGAGATTTCATGTAAAAAAGTCCTAATTTCTATGTTTCTCTTCTTGCAAATTATGGGATATTAAGAAAAATATCGTATCTTTGCCCCAAATTTAGGCGTTCTTTGGATATTGCAAAATACAGAAACGAGCAGAAGATCGCTCGTTTCCATATTGTTACCTATATAATATAGGCAAACGCCCAACTTCTTGAT
>ERZ1023834.101-NODE-101-length-14746-cov-115.547206_pt1 | contig 14746 bp, 10 predicted proteins | sample MGYA00380382_ERZ1023834 | MGnify/ENA primary metagenome ERZ1023834 (study PRJEB33179, sample SAMN07449066) | human gut metagenome | biome: Human-gut; feature: Human associated habitat; material: Faeces | host: Homo sapiens | place: India:Kasaragod | collected... | reverse complement strand
TTGGCTATATCCAAGCCTTTTCAGGCCCGATGATTTCTAAACGGGACAGCAGTGAAGAGTTGTTTAATTTTTAAGAGAGAATTTTATGGAAAAAAGATTGCTTTTCTTGTTAGTCAATCTCTTCCTTTTATGTGGGGGGGCATTGGCTCAAACGAAAGTAACAGGTACCGTAGTTTCTCTGGAAGATGGTGAACCTGTCATCGGTGCATCTGTCGTAGTCGCTGGAGCGGCACGTACAGGTACCGTCACCGATATTGACGGTCACTTCTCTTTGGAGGTACCTGCTGGTAAAAAACTTGTAGTTAGCTACATCGGTATGCAGAGCCAGACCTTGACTCCAGCCGCCAAGATGACTATCCGTCTGAAGGCAGATAGCAAGAACTTGGGCGAGGTGGTTGTAACGGGTATGCAGCATGTAGACCGTCGTATGTTTACAGGTGCAACAGATCAGTTGACTGCAAACGATGCCTTGATTAATGGTATTACAGATGTAAGTCGTTCCCTGGAAGGTCGTTCAGCCGGTGTGTCTGTTCAGAACGTGTCAGGTACATTTGGTTCTGCGCCAAAGATTCGTGTACGTGGTGCAACCTCTATTTATGGTTCTTCTAAGCCTCTTTGGGTTGTAGATGGTGTCATCATGGAAGATGTTACCGATATCAATGCAGATGATTTGTCTTCAGGTGACCCTGAAACCTTGATTTCTTCAGCTATTGCCGGTTTGAACTCAGATGATATCGAAAGTTTCCAGATTTTGAAGGATGGTTCTGCTACTTCTATTTATGGTGCCCGTGCCATGGCAGGTGTCATCGTTGTTACCACTAAGAAGGGTAAGGCTGGTCAGGCTCACATTAATTATATGGGTGAGTTCACTACTCGTATGATTCCTAGTTATAGCGATTTTAATATCCTCAATTCGCAAGAACAGATGGGTATTTATAAGGAATTGAAGGAGAAAGGCTGGCTTGGAGTTTCCAGTACTTTGAATGGTAGTGATTATGGTGTATATGGTAAAATGTATGAACTTATCAATACCTATGATGCCAAGACCGGTCAGTTTGCACTTGCTAATACACAGGAAGCGCAAAATGCTTACCTACAGGCTGCTGAATACCGCAATACTAACTGGTTCAAGGAATTGTTCTCAAATGATATTATGATGAATCATTCTGTAAGTATGAGCGGTGGTACTGATAAAAGTAACTATTATGGTTCACTTTCAGTAATGACCGATCCAGGATGGTATAAGCAGAGTAAGGTTCAGCGTTATACCTTGAACTTGAATATCACTCACAAGATTTTCGACAATCTTTCATTCAATATTATCGGTAGCGGTAGTTATCGTAACCAGAAAGCTCCTGGTACATTGAGCCAGGATGTAGATGTTGTATCTGGACAGGTGAAGCGTGACTTTGATATCAACCCATATTCTTATGCATTGAACACTTCTCGTGCGCTTGACCCAACTGCTTATTATCATTCTAACTATGCAGCTTTCAATATCTTGCATGAGTTGGAAACCAACTATATTGACATCAATTTTATTGATGCAAAGTTTCAGGGTGAATTGAAGTACAAGCCAATCAAAGACTTGGAACTTTCTGCTTTGGGAGCTGTAAAATATACGACAACAAGTCAGGAGTATAAAATAGAGGACTCTTCTAACCAGGCAGAGTCTTATAGAGCTATGGGCAACTCTCTGATTCGTGATGCCAATAAGTATCTTTATACAGACCCTGATAATCCATACGCATTGCCAATCTCGGTTTTGCCTAATGGTGGTATGTATAAGCGTACAGATAATCGTATGTTGGATTACAACTTCCGTTTTACAGCCAACTATAGCAAGTCGTTCGATCATAATACTCATTTTATGAATCTCTTTGCCGGTATGGAGACTACAGGCATTGAGCGTACCCGTACCTTCTTTAATGGTTGGGGTATGCAGTATGACAAGGGTGAGGTACCATTCTATATATATCAGTTCTTTAAGAAGAGTTTGGAAGAGAATACCGATTATTATTCTCTCTCTAATACAAACTCACGTTCTGTAGCTTTCTTCGGCAATGCTACCTATTCTTATAAGCAGAGATATATTCTTAATGGAACCTACCGTTATGAGGGTAGTAATGCTATGGGTCGTAGCCGTAGTGCACGTTGGACTCCAACTTGGAACGTGGCTGGTTCTTGGAATGTAGATCAGGAGAAATTCTTCCAGTCTTGGATGCCTGTAATTTCTCACTTGAAGTTAAAGGCTTCTTACTCACTTACTGCTACTCCTCCTCCAACTAGTTATACAAGTTCTACCAATGTATATAAGGCATATTCACCTTGGCGCTTGCTGACAGGTGACAAGGAGACTGGTATCCAGTTGAGTCAGTTGGAAAATGATGAATTGACTTATGAGAAAAAGCATGAGTTTAACTTTGGTTTTGAGGCAGGTTTCTTGAATGATCGTATCAATTTGTCTTTCGATATCTATTCTCGTAAGAACTTTGATGAAATTGGTCCTGTTACAACCCAGGGTATCGGTGGCGAGGTAATCCGTTGGGCTAATGCTGCGGACATGAAGGCTAACGGTCAGGAATTAAGTATCAGTACAACTAATATCAAGAATAAGGATTTCTCTTGGAATACAAGTTTCATCTTCTCTCATACAAAGACAGAGATTACTAACTTGGAAAGCCAGGACCGTGCCATTGACTTGATGACTAATATGGGTGGTCGTAGAGAAGGTTATCCTGTGCGTTCTTTGTTCTCAGTACAATTCCAGGGCTTGGACGAAGATGGTCTGCCAACTTTCCTCAATGAGAAAGGTAAAGTGACTTCTGATGATATCAACTTCCAGGAGCGTGAGAATCTCGATTTTCTGAAGTACGAAGGTCCTACAGATCCAACTATACAGGGCTCTTTAGGTAATATCTTCAAGTATAAAGGTTTTGCTCTGAATGTGTTCATGACCTATTCTTTTGGAAATGTTGTACGTCTTGATCCTGTATTCTCTGCTACCTATTCTGATTTGAGTTCTATGACTAAGGAGTTTAAGAATCGTTGGGTACAGCCAGGTGATGAAAAATATACCGACGTGCCTGTTATTTTGAGTTACTATCAGTATCAGAACAATAAGCAATTGCGCTATGGTTACAATGCCTACAACTATTCTGATGTACGTATAGCCAAAGGTGATTTCATCAGAATGAAGGAAATATCATTGAGTTATGATTTCCCTAAGGCATGGATTCATCCGCTCAATAATCTGTCTTTGAAATTACAGGCTACCAATCTCTTCCTGATTTATGCTGATAAGAAGTTGAATGGTCAGGATCCTGAGTTTTTCCGTTCAGGAGGTGTTTCTTCACCTGTTCCAAGACAGTTTACTTTAACAGTTAAAGTTGGACTTTAATAAAATGCAAGCACAATGAAAAGAACAAAATATTTATTATCTACGGTTTTGGCAGTTTCACTCTTGGGATTTTCATCTTGTGATGATTATTTGGATAAGTTGCCAGACAATCGTATGGAATTGAAGTCTACTGATGATGTGAGTAACTTGCTAGTCAGTGCTTATTCTTCACGTTATCCTGCCTATTTGTTGGAGATGTACTCAGACAATACAGACTGTATAGATAACACTGGTTGGACAGAGGCAGACAAATTCCAGGGACAGGCCTATCGATGGGAGGATATAACAGAGATTCAGGACGATGAGAGTCCTCAGGAATTATGGAATGCGTATTATAAGGCCATTTCTTCAGCTAATGCTTCTATAGAATATATAGCTAAACTATCTGATACAGAAAAGACTGAGTATTCTGCTCAGTTGGGAGAGGCTCTTCTCTGCCGTGCCTACGGAGAGTTTATGCTTTCTACCGTATTCTGCGATGCATATGACAAATCTACCGCTGCCAGCAAATTGGGTCTGCCTTATCCTGAGCATACAGAGACTGTTGTAGGTCAGAAGTATAATCGCGGTACTTTGGAAGATTTATATAAGAAGATAGATGCAGATATTCAGGCAGGTCTTCCTTTGGTAGGTAATACCTATTCTACCCCGAAGTTCCATTTTACCCAAAAGGCTGCTTATGCTTTTGCTACTCGTTTCTACCTATATTATCAGGATTACGACAAGGCTATAGATTATGCGACTAAAGTTTTGGGTGATAATCCCGCATCACAGTTGAGAGACTGGGCAGGTCTCTCTAGTTTGAGCATGAACGATCAAGTGCAGCCGGAAGCGTATGTAAATTCTGGAAATAATGCTAACCTCCTATTACAGACAGCTTATTCTGACTGGGGTGCTGTTGGTGGTCCATATTCATATGGCGACCGTTATGCACATGGAAAGGTGTTGGCAACAACAGAGACGTTGCAGGCTGCTGGTCCATGGGGAAGCAATACCGGTTTTAACTATAAGGTATTTAACAATTCAGCTTTGTCAAAATATATTCTTCGTAAGATTCCTTATGAGTTTGAATATACAGATTTGCAAGCTGAAATAGGTTTTTCTCATAGCATATTTTCAGCGTTTAATACAGATATGCTGCTCATGGATCGTGCTGAGGCTTATGCTTTGAAGGGTGAATACCAGAAGGCTGTAGATGATGTAAATACTGAACTTTCTGTATTCAGTAAAAGAAATGTAACACTTTCTGTAGATGGTATTAAGGAATACTACAAAGGTATTAAGTATTATACTCCAAAGGAGCCAACTGTAAAGAAGGCTTTGCATCCGGCATTTACCATTGATGCAGAAACTCAGGAACCTGTTTTGCAATGCATCTTGCAGTTGAAACGTATCTTGAGCATGCATGAGGGATTGCGTATGCAGGATGTAAAACGCTATGGTATTGTTATCTATCGCCGCACCTTAAATAAGAATGATGAAATTCTTGATGTGACTGACAGTTTGACCGTAGATGATCCTCGTCGTGCTATTCAGCTTCCACAGGATGTTATCAACTCAGGCTTGGAGGCAAATCCACGTACTAAGTAATGTTTTTAAAAACGCTTAATTAAAGAATAAAAGTATGAAAAAAATATATTTGCTTTTGATGGTAGCTGTCATGAGCTTGGGATTTGTTTCTTGCTCAGATGATGATCCTGATGGAGCTACTATCTTCCCTACTGATTCGCCTGCTCGTGACAACCTGGACCAGTGGTTGTTGAAGAACTATACTTATCCATATAATGTGGATTTCCAGTATAAATGGCAGAAGATTGAGAGTGATATGAAGTACAATCTGGTGCCTGCAGATTCTGCAAAGTCGGCTAAGTTGGCTATCATCGTGAAATATCTGTGGTTTGATGCTTATAATGAGGTTGCTGGTCAGGATTTCGTCAAGACGTATGTACCTCGTGTTATCACTTTGATTGGTTCGCCAGCTTATGAGAATACGGGTACGATGGTGCTGGGTACTGCCGAAGGTGGTTACAAGGTTACTCTTTATATGGTGAATAATCTGGATGATGCTACATTGAAAGATTATGATGCTCTGACAACTTATTATTTCACTACGATGCATCATGAGTTTACTCATATCTTGAACCAGAAGAAGCCTTATAATACAGACTTCGATCGTATTTCTGAATCAGATTACGTAAGCGGTGACTGGTATCAGGTTCCTAATGCGACAGCCCTTAAGAAGGGATTTGTACGTAATTATGCAATGGTTGAAGGTCGCGAGGATTTTGCTGAGACAATGGCTCAGTATGTAACTTGCACAGATGCTGCCTGGGCAGCTAAGTTGAAGACAGCAGGCACCAAAGGCGCTGCTATTATCAACCAGAAACTGGAGATGATTCGTACCTATATGAAGGATTCCTGGAATCTTGATATTGACGAGTTGCACAAGGCTGTTCAGCATCGTGGTCGAGAAATGAGTTCATTGGATTTGGAACATTTAAAGTAATGAGACATGAGAAAGTTTTTATTATATATCATGGGTGTAATTAGCATGCTGTCTTTTCAGTCTTGTCTGCATGACGATAAGGAATTGTTTGATGAATCAGCAGCAGAAAGACTGGAGCATGCTACAGAAGAAACCAAGCAGATATTGGAGTCTTCTACCAGCGGTTGGGCTTTTCAGTATTATCTTGGTGATGAATATACAAGTGGTGGATGTACTTATCTTGTAAAGTTCAAAGATGGTAAGGCTGATGTTGCATTAGATTTGGCAGATGACCCTACAGATATAACACATTCATCTTATGATGTAGTGAAAGATCAGGGTCCTGTTCTTACATTTAACACCTATAATGAATGGATGCATTATTTTGCTAATCCAAATTCTGATGGTACTACCAGTGGAGGCGACTTCGAGTTTTCTGTCATGAAGATCAGTAATGATACGATTGACTTGAAGGGACGTACAACGGGTAACAAAATGCGTCTCATCCGCTTGCCGGAGAATACGGATTGGAAGAAATATTTAGAAGATATCAGCGGCATTGAAAGCGAGATGTTTACCAGCTATCAGCTGACGGAAGATGGAAATGTAGAAGGTATATTGACTTTTGATGCAGATACCCGTCGGGTGTCATTTGTGGATAAGGATAACAATACTTCGACCTATCCGTATTGCGTCACTCCAACAGGTATCGTCCTACCTGATTCTTGGAAGAGTGATGCTCATACATTTGTGTTACCTGATGGTAAGTATAGCATGGTAGCTAGTGATGTTGCCGCTGGCAAGATGGTTTCATTGGATCCTTATCTCACTCCTGATTATGTTTTCAAGAAAATAGGTACATCTATTAAGATGAACGATGCAGCGCAGAGCGTGACAGAAAAAGTGAAAATGGCTAACACGTTCACCTATTCCACAGATGCCGATTGGTTGACGATTACTGCTGACGATGCTAGCGTTACTTTCTCTGCTGCCGCCAATAATGAGGGACATCCTCGTGTGGCTACTGTGAAGGTGAAGAATGAGAATGGCGAGGATGAAATGACCGTCTGCCAGATGGAGTATGCCAAGGATATTTCTGGTACATACGTATTGCAGTATTATGATGCAGATGGCACTGTACAGCAGAATGTTTTTGACGTGACAGCCGACAATGCCGATGCCATCGATATGCCAATTAAGGTAGGTAAATATACATTGCATGCTTCCTTGAAATGGAATGCGGAGACCAATAGCTTTGATTGGAATAGTTTCCAGTATATGGGAAAATACGGAAGCTATTATGCTTACGACATATTGTATACTGATAGTTATTGGAGTGCAGTTTCTGACAAGTATACATATTCTGCTCCTGTAGCTTATGATGATGAAAATGGAACTTATGCTATATTCTCTGAAGGTAGTATTCTGGGTGAGGATATAAATATGGTCTATGTAATGGCTTGTGCAGCCAATCCTCCTGCAAGTACAAGTGATTTCAAAGGATACTTGGAAATCATGCAAGGAATTGCGCTCGTGAAACTTCCTGATGGGGCTAGTGCTGCGTCATTTACAGCTAAGGCAAGAGGTAGTCAGCAAGTCAAGGTACATTTCACAAAGATGCCCGCTTTTCATGCCAGTCCTGTGCTTGGTAAGAAATTGATTAAGTAACTTTAAAAAGAATGTGTTATGAGATTATCACGAATATATTATTTATTACTCGTCGTAATAGGAAGCCTCGCCTTGGCTTCCTGTGACGATGATGACAAGGTAGTGGACGAGGGACTGAAAGTTCTCTCTGCAGAGACTTCCTTTGGTGCCAATGGTGGTGAACATGAAATCTCCGTTAACAAGGATGTTGTGAAGGCTTATGCCGCTGATGATTGGCTTGCAGTGAATGCCCAGGGTAGCAAGGTGACCATTTCTACTCAGGCCAATGTGTCTAATGAGTCTCGCCACACTACATTGGTAGTTAAGTCTTCAGAGACTGATTCTACTATTGTCAATGTTTCTCAGTTGGGTTCAATCTTCGTTTTAGAAGGTTTGCCTTCTGGAATAGCTGCGTCAGATGCTGCTGTTTCTTATACTTATTCTATGAAGCACAATTTGCCTGTTGAAGTGAGTTCTTCCGCTGATTGGATTAAGGTTTCGGTGACAGATGATAGTTTCAAGGTGGATTTGAAAAAGAATGAGACCGGACGTTTTCGCTCAGGTAGTTTCACTTATTCATCTGGAAATATAAAGAATACAATCAATGTATCGCAGTCTGAATTTGCCAGAGACTTTGAAGGTATGTATTATCTTGCTTATACTTCTAACGAGGGCACCCAGGTAGCTATCTCTGCCAAGTTTGTCAAGGATACTGAAGGTAATTATGCTTTGGACTTGCCTCAGCTTGGACTGTCTGTTCCTGTGGCATTTGATGAGTCTACTTTCAAGTTATCTATTTATGCAGGACATAATCTTGGTGTCTTCCAGAAATATAATACGGTATCAATCCTTGGAGATTCTAAAGCTGGTTACCTCGTATGGAATTCAGCAGTTAGCTTTACGGCAGGTTTTCAGTATAGCGATGAGGAAGGAACCTATGCAGAGTTTGAGGATAATGGCTCATGGCCAGGTTATAACGTAGACTATCTCGCTATTGGCGCTTACGATGGTGATGAGTTGACTAATGATAGCTATTTGGGTAACTTCTTAACAATGCTCAATCCTTATCTCTTGAAGATAGATGCTTCGGGTGCTCGCAAGAAGATGAACGTTGCGACACCTAAACTTTCCATCATGAAATAAAATTATATACATAATGTTTAAATAGGATTCTTTGTGAAAAGAATACATAAAATCTCTCGTCTGGGGGCGTGCTCATTTAAGCACGCCCCTTATTTGATTATTGCGCTCTTTAAATTTGTAGCATATGCACCTTGGAAGGTGCACATCTATGCGCAATATGCACCTTCCAAGGTGCATATTTATGTTTTTTCTTTCAAAGCTTCAAGCTTTTTGCTAAAAGTGTCCTTTACTCTTATTTCTAATAATTGCCAGAGATTTTTATCAGTATGTAGCGATTATAGCCTAGTTATGGAAGAGTATTTTGCCGAGGAATAAGTTGGCTGTTAACCGGAAATAGTGTACTGGCGAATGAAGAACAGCTGACTAGCCGTGCGCTCGCTAGTTGGCTGTTCTACTGCAACAGTCAGCGTAAATGCCTGTAAAAATGTTGTAAGTAAGGGATAAGGAAATACTCTTCACTCTTCACCTTTCCTTCGGAATCCCCAGTGTTTATGGGCGTTTCGAGGGGTGAAGAGTTCTTGGACACTCTTCACCCACTCTTCACCACTCTTCACCCTGGCTGGTTTGGCGGAGGATGTGTCATAAATTTATGATTCACCCTCTTCTTGTTGTTTGAAGAGCTAGGATATGTTGTTGGATGAGTAAGGATATGTTGTTGGAAGAGCTCGGATATGTTGTTGAGACAGTCTGTATCTTCGGTCGCACAACAGCTGCTGTGCGCTTGCATAACAGCTGATATGCGCATGCACAACAGGTGATGTGCATGCGATGGTCAACTGTTATGCGCCAACATCCAGACTTATGACACACCCTCCTCAGGGACGCCTAGCGGTCTTGCGCTGCAATTTACGCCTGTTGGTCTTTGGAATCGGTGAAGAGTGGTGAAGAGTGGGTGAAGAGTGTCCAAGAACTCTTCACCCCTCGGAATGCCGATAAACACAGGGGGTTCCGAAGGAAAGGTGAAGAGTGAAGAGTAAAAGCGTGTTCGCTTGCAGATAAAAAATGGGGCGCAAGCTGTTTCCAGAAAAGGAATCGCTTGCGCCCCCTGATATTTTTGCTTATGAGTAAATGAGCACCCTAAGATTAGAACTTGTAGATAGCACCAAATGAAATGTTGCTCGCATCTACGTTAAGTCCGAATGTTGATGAGTTGTCACCATGGTCAGGAGAATAACCTTTGTAACCGAGGAAACCTACCTTTGTGATGAAGTTTACGTGGTCTGAAAGCTTAACAGCCAAACCTGGCTTGATGCCTACCTCGTAAGAATCGCCACCGCCCTTGCTGTAACTGCTGTAACCGATTGTACCCTCAACGAAGAGGTTAACCAACTTGGTTTCTACGGCTGTGTAACGTACGTAAGGAGCTACTCTAAATGTTGTAGATTCACCTACAGGAGAAAGCTTGCAAACTTCGCCCTTCTTGATACCGATCTCGAGACCAGCCTCCCATTTGTTGTTGAATTCGTAACCGATTTCAGGCATCAGGGTGTAAGCTGTCTTGCTGTCACCACCCTCAATCTTGTTGCTGGAAATACCAGCTGTACCACCGATGTAAACCTGTGCGCTAGCGCAAACTGAAACGAGAGCCATAGCAAGGCTCAACATAATCTTCTTCATAATCAATCTTTTCTTTTAATTATTACTTTATTTTATCACTCTAATCAGGTAGCTTTTCAGCCCCTTTATTTATGATAGCAAAGCACATCCCAGACATGCCCTGCACTCTCTAATTCGGCGGCAAAGATATAGGAAATAACTTGAAACTCAAAACTATTTCTCAGTTTTTCTTGCAAAACAAGCTGTATTGTTGATGTAAATCAAGAAAACCGGGCATGCAGAATGTATCTAAAGTTATTTCTGCTGTAAAGCTACGATTTTTTTTGTTGAAACCGCCAAATAATATGAGGGAATATTTGGGCAAACCAACTTTTTTCTCTATCTTTGCATGAACAAACAGTTTGAATCTTTTTTTATTAATATCATAAATGAATCAATTTACAAAGCTGATAGCAGCCCAGCTCAATCTGAAGGAGCAGGCTGTAGAAAATACTCTGGCGCTGCTCGAAGAGGGCTGCACCATTCCGTTTATCTCGCGATACCGCAAGGAGAAAACCGGTAATATGGACGAGGTAAACATTGAAGCCATCGCACAGGCTAACGAGAAACTCTCTGAGATGGCGAAGAGAAAGGAGACTATCCTCAAAACCATCGAGGAACAGGGAAAACTCTCGGATGAACTGAAAAAACGCATCGAACAGTGCTGGGATGCTACCGAACTGGAAGACATCTATCTTCCTTATAAGCCTAAGCGCCGCACTCGTGCACAGATAGCACGTGAGGCAGGCTTGGAGCCTCTGGCACAGCTGCTCCTCTTCCAGCGTGAGCGCAATCCGGAACAGGCTGCCAGGAAGTTTGTGGGCGATAAGGTGAAGGATGTGGAGGCTGCACTTCAGGGAGCCAAGGACATCATCGCCGAAACCGTAAGCGAGAATGAGCAGAGCCGCAATCAGATTCGCGGTGAGTTCAGACGCGGTGCCATCATCACTTCTAAGGTGGTAGCCAAGAAGAAGGATGAGGAAGAGGCGCAGCGCTTCTCCGACTATTTCGATTTCTCAGAACCATTGAAGAAATGTTCTTCGCACCGACTGCTGGCTATGCGTAGAGGCGAGGCGGCAGGATTCTTGCGTGTCAGCATCTCGGCTGATGATGAGCAGTGTCAGGATAAGCTGAAGCGCCACTATGTACATGGTTTCGGTGAGTGCCAGACGCTGGTGAGCGAAGCGGTAGATGATGCCTTCAAGCGACTGCTGAAGCCTAGCATTGAAACCGAATTTGCTGCGCTCAGCAAGCAGAAGGCGGATGAGGAGGCTATTGTGGTCTTCGCCGAGAACCTGCGCCAGCTTCTGTTGGCGGCTCCTCTCGGACAGAAACGCGTGATGGCGGTTGACCCGGGTTTTGCCAATGGTTGCAAGACTTGCTGTCTCGATGCGCAGGGTAATCTGATTCATCATGAAATCGTTTATCCTCATCCTCCCCGCAACAGGAAGAGCGAGGCTACGGCTGCCATCCAGCGCATGGTAAAGATGTATCAGGTGGAGGCAATGGCTGTAGGTAACGGTACGGCAAGCCGCGAAACCAGCGACTGGCTGCATAGTATCGATTTCGTTCATCCGGTAGATATCTATGTGGTGAGTGAGGATGGCGCTTCTATCTATTCGGCTTCGAAGATTGCAAGAGATGAGTTCCCGGATGAGGATGTTACCGTGCGTGGTGCTGTGAGCATCGGACGAAGACTGATGGATCCGCTTGCTGAGTTGGTGAAGATTGATCCGAAGAGCATCGGTGTGGGACAGTATCAGCATGATGTGGACCAGACTCAGTTGAAGAAGAGTCTGGATACAGTGGTAATGAGTTGTGTGAACTCGGTGGGTGTCAACCTGAATACCGCATCGCAGCATCTCCTGACCTATGTGAGCGGTTTGGGACCTACGCTTGCCAAGAACATCGTGGAATATCGCCGCGAGAATGGAGCCTTCGCTTCCCGTGCCCAGTTGAAGAAGGTGCCACGTCTGGGTCCTTCGGCCTTTGAGCAGTGTGCCGGCTTCCTCCGCATTCCAGGCGCTAAGAATCCTTTGGATAACAGTGCCGTTCATCCAGAGCGCTATGCGCTGGTAGAGCAGATGGCGAAAGATCAGGGTGTAACGGTGAAGCAGCTGGTAGAAGACAAGGCGCTGCAGAAGAAGATTGATATCCGGAAATATGTGAGTGCTGAGGTGGGTATGCCTACTTTGACCGATATCATGGCTGAGCTTGACAAGCCGGGCTTGGACCCTCGTGGTGAGGTAGAGAAGTTTGAGTTTGATGCCAGCATCAAGGAGATAGAGGATTTGCAGGTGGGCATGGTTGTGCCGGGCATTGTTACCAACATTACCAAGTTTGGTGCCTTTGTAGATATAGGTGTCCACAACGATGGTCTGGTTCATGTATCCCAGATGTCAAACCGTTACATTCAGGATCCTTCTGAGGTGGTAAAGCTTCATGAGCATGTGATGGTGAGAGTGGCAGAAGTAGATTTGAAGCGCAAGCGCATCGCCTTGTCGATGAAGGGCGTGAAATAGAAAGGATATTCAGAATGAATCAGAATAATAATGGTGATGCTCTCTTGGCAGTGGGCATCACTAGAGATTGTATAGAGTCGGCATATTGCTTTATTCATCAGAAGCTCAGGGTTTTTGAATTTTCCACCAATCCTACGCAGCGTGATGATATAGAGTATGCCATCGCCCAGTATGTAGAGGGCATGAATCCGCAGCTCTATCTTCTTCTTTCTCAAGGCAGAACGGAATTCCTTCTAGACCATGTGAATTTTGAAAAAGATATGCGCGAGGCACAGGAAAAACTGGAAGGGATGATGTAGGTATCTCTCTGCTTTGGGAGAAGAATAAACTGAGTCTCGTTAATTTAAGTTGATGAGGGTGCGTCATGGACTTATGACACACTCTCTTTTTTTTATCCAGTTACATGCGTCAGGCACCGTTTTAAAGGGCTTTCGCATTGATTAAGGGCTATTTCGAGTTGCTCAGTTACATGCTGGTTACATGAGTTATGCCCAAGTAACGACCTCAAATAGCCGAGAACGACCGGAAAAACGACTTAAAATAGCCAAATAACGACTTAAAACGACTTAAAATAGCCGAAAATAGCCGAAAACGACCGCAAATGACCACAAAAACGACCGCAAACGACTGCAATAACGACCAAAAACGACCGAGATAGTTCTGTCACTTGCCAAATTGTATTATTCATTATTAAGCAATCCTCTTATACCCTTATCAAAGTCCGAGTCTATGCGTTGTGTTTTATTAAAGATGTCATATTCTTCTTCCGCCTTCTTCTTGGCTTGTGCAGCCGATATTTTGCCTTTGTCAGGTAATATCTGATATTTGCGGAAAGTCAAAAACTCATTGACACTTGCAGAGAACTGCTCCATATTGAACGTGTTTTCACGCTCTATGAGGTCTTCGACATAATCAAAGAAGCCAGTAATGGCACGTTCCAGTTGTCGGATTTCTTTCTCTTGCAGATAGTTCTTGGCAATGCTGACATCCGATTTTAGAACACGCCCATCTGGAGCATTCTTCCATGTTGTCAATCCCATGTGATCTTTTGTGTGGTCTGCCTTAGAGTAGATAATCTCCGCAGCAGTCTGTCCTGTGATGGCATAGTGAAAACGGTTTTGTATCATAGAATAGAATTCTCTTGTAGTCGGAGAGTTCTTGTCATAGTCGGTACTGCACTCTGCATAGATGTCAGTTATCTGTTGCCAGATACGACGCTCACTTGTACGAATAGAACGAATACGTTCAAGCAACTCACGGAAATAGTCCTTGCCAAACACCGCATTACCTTGCTTCAATCGCTCATCGTCCATTACAAAGCCTTTTTTGATATACTCATGGAGTATCTTTGTTGCCCATTGGCGGAAACGAGTGGCTTTCAGTGAAGAAACTCGATAACCTACGGCAATGATTGCATCAAGAGAGAAGAAATCCACTTTGTGAGTTTGTGTTTTTTCCTCAATTGCACCATGCTGAGTGGTTATTTCCATTTTGGAAACAACCACGTCCTTATCCAACTCTCCCTCATCAAAGATGTTCTTTAAATGCTTGCTTATAGCAGGAATACCTACACCAAAGAGCTGTGCCATAGCCTTTTGCGTACACCAAAGAGTTTCGTCTTTTATGACAACTTGTACTTTGCCATCAGCATCGGGCATATTATAAAGAAGAAATTGTATCTCGTTACTCATAATTTATTACTTTAGATGCAAATTTAGTGATTTATTTTTATAACAATGTGCCTATAGTGTAATCTTTAACAAGATATAACAAAAAGCGCTTGTGTTATAGCATGTAATAGTGTGAAAGAATGTAAAATGAAGCCCTTGCTTTTGGCTGTTACTATAGATTAGCATTGAAATATGTTGCCAAAATGTTGGCAATTTCTAGAAACGAAAAATCCTAACCGCTTATTATCAGGCAGTTAGGATTTTCTTCAGTGCGCCTGATAGG
>ERZ1023834.96-NODE-96-length-15848-cov-117.321218_pt1 | contig 15848 bp, 12 predicted proteins | sample MGYA00380382_ERZ1023834 | MGnify/ENA primary metagenome ERZ1023834 (study PRJEB33179, sample SAMN07449066) | human gut metagenome | biome: Human-gut; feature: Human associated habitat; material: Faeces | host: Homo sapiens | place: India:Kasaragod | collected... | reverse complement strand
TCTGTTTGACTATTTCAAATAATATTTTAAGAGAAGGTTATCATACGAGGACATTCTATTAAGCAACAAATTTGGACTATCTAAAATTATATTTGCACAAATATGCGTAAGGGCACTAAATTTAAGAGTGGCTAAGCTCATATTGACATTATTACTAACAGCAGGGTTGCTTTAATTCATCTAATTATTCGTTTAAAAAAAGGGCTAGCCACATAATCAGGACTAGCCCCCAGTTTTAATTATTTTCTCGATGCAATGAATGTATCTTGAAAGCTGCATAGCACTTCAAGAAAGATTACTTAACCTCAATGTGCTTAACATCGTCTTTCTTCTCCTCCTTGGCTATCTTAGGAATCTCTATCTTCAAGACACCGTCACTGACCTCAGCGGAAATCTTCTCCTGATCAGCATCCTCTGGCAAAGCATAACTCTGAGAGTAGCTGCTGTAAGAGAACTCACGACGCAAGTAATGCTCTTCCTTCTTCTCCTCCTTCTTCTCCTCCTTGTTCTCGATGGATACATTCAGATAGCCATCCTTATCGATGTTCATCTTGACCATATCTTTCTTCAAACCAGGAGCTGCAACCTCCATCGTATAAGCTGTAGCACTTTCCTTGACGTTGACTGCAGGAGCTGTTGCGTTCATGTGTGGCATCAAGCCTGTATCAAAGAAGTTGTCATTAAACCAATTGTTCAACCAATTTGAAACACTGTTATTTCTACGAGCTAACAACATCATGTAAAACCTCCTAATTCTATTTTTCTCGTCCTCTCTTCGCCTTCCGGCTCAGTCGGGATTTCTCATTGTTTTTAATTTATCCTTTTTAATAACGATTGCTTCGGCTTACGAGGTTCAAGGATTTCTAGAAACCCTCAACTGTCATTACTTAGGGTTCGTGTCGTTCCCCTTGCCCTTTCGGCTTCGGCTTTCACTCTATGTAGGAGCAAGTTACGTGCCAACCCGGTTTGTAGATTTGGAGTAAACAGTTTTTGCCAATTTTGACTAAAGATTCTGCAAAATTGACAACAATGGATAATTAATTTAAACTTTGCTGCTAAAACTTCATGCTTTTTAAACCTGTTTTTCAATCCATGCCATCAGTACTGCTACTGCATACTGCTGTTCTTCTCCTGTCAGCTGTCTTCCGGCAGGTATATGATGCCATTTGAAGAAACAACCACGGCAACAGCAGCCTGTAGCATGCTGGGCAATGAATACAGGATGCCCTCTCATCGGCGTCTGCTTGCCGTCATTGGGAATCACGGCAGGAGCAAGGCGTTTGGCAACGAAATCCTCCGCATGCTTACGGATGGTAGCCAAACCCTTTTCTGCAATATATTCCTTATCCTTCTTCGAGAGGTGGAATCGGCTGCGAAATGTTGATTTGGAAAGTCTTTCAAACAAATCAGTCAAGTCATACTCTTTGTCTGGAGAAGTATCGCTTTCCATGTTTTCTGAAGAGATAGAGTCTTTCTGATGATCCTCTTTCTCCTCAGGAAACAAATTGAGTTCTACATATTTTGCTTGGTTTCCTTTTGATTCTTTTTTCATTTCTATTAGCCTCCTATATCTATGAATCTCCTATTAATATTAATGGATATCAGACTCTTACGCTGCAATTTCATTACTTCTTGAATTTTCATATCAAGTAGTGTATTATATTGTACTTTTCCTGCAAAGTTAACAAAAAAATCTAGATTACGTAAGAAAAGGTATAATCTATTGTTCTTTTTATAAAAAATTATAAGTTCCTGAGATTTTTCTTGTTTTTTTGCCTTTGAATATTGTTTTTTCTTAACTTTGCATGCACAATTCATTATAGAATAGCAGTTTATAGTTTACAGTTAATAGTTTATTGTTTACGATTGATTTCGTGGTTATTTGATGATAAGTTGCAGATTTCTTGTTAATTGCTTGGTGGTTTCGAGAAAAAAGTGTAACTTTGGCGGCAAAGTTGAACGTTTAATTGAAATAGAATGGAACAGACTGTATTTAACCCTGCTCAGATGAAGATTCTTCAAATGATGTCTTATATCAAGACTCCACAGGAATTAGATAATCTTGAAAATGTTCTCTCTCAATACTTTGCAAAGAAGGTTGATGAGGGGATTGATGAGTTGTGCGATAATGGAAGTATAACTCTTGATACCATAGAGAGCTGGGGTAATGAACATTTACGTACTTCTGGCAAATGAGAAAGATAGTTCTTGATACTAATTGCTTATTGATGAGCCTTCCAAGGATAAGCCCTTATCGTAAGATTTGGGATGATTTCTTGAAAGGTAAATTGACCTTGTGCGTTACAAATGAAATTATTGAGGAGTATTTAGAAATCATTGAGCAGAAGACTAATGCAAATATTGCCAGTAATGTTGTGTCTGTGATTCTAAGTCAAAAGAATGTGGAATTCGTAACACCCTATTATAAGTTGCATCTCATTCAGGCTGATGAGGATGACAACAAATTTGTAGATTGTGCTTTTTCTGCTGGTGCAAGTTGTATAGTGAGTAATGATGCTCACTTTAAAATTCTCAATGAGGTTGAATTTCCTCGCATTTTTGTTGTAAATATAAAAGATTTCGTGGAGTTATTATTGCGGAATCAAGGAAATAATCATCTTAATTAATAGTTTAAGATGTCGTAACTATTGATTATAATAAGTAGCAGAAGGAACTCATCTCGTTCTTCTTCAAGTCTTTACGACCCCTTCGGTTCCCCCGTTAGCGGGGGACAGAAACCTCAGGGAAGAAGAGGGAAACCGCCCTACTCGGTGCTCAGAACCGCTACGCTCTAAGGTTGGCGGACCATCAAAGGTCTTCGCCATATTTTGCGGGATGGGACCGCCTGGCTGTTGCGGGAGGAGATCTAATGCTGCATCAAAACCCTCGCCATGGTTGTGCGGGATGGGACCGCCTGGGGAAAGCTTGCTGAGGTAGGGAACTTTTGCGTCAATTAAATCTTTATACTGCATAAACCATGAGAATAACTGAGGAAGAAATTCGGTGATTTGCCGCTGACTTTCTTGCTGATGGTGGAGAGGTACTTCGGTGTGATACTGATATCAAGAGCAGCGTGGCTGTAGGATAAATATAAAAGGAAAAAGCGTGCAAGCCACATCATAGTCGCCTGCACGCTTTTTTTGTCATCTAAATTTCTGATGATTTCCAATCGAACACGATGGTGTTGTCTTCTTTGATATTGAAGCTCATACCTACCTTGATAATTTCCTTGCCGCTCATGGCAAAGGCATCGGCATAATGCTTGCTTTCTATCTGCTCAAGAGCCTCCTGGGCAGTCTTTCCAAACTTCAGCTCCATTACATAGATAGTATCGTCCGTCTCCATGGTTATATCAATTCTCCCCTTTGACGTATGTTGCTCCACTATAATCCTGAAATTCGTGAGCAAGGCAAAGATGATATACATCGTTTGCTGGTAATGACCTTCGTAATGGGTGTTGTTGCAATAAGGCACCGTCTCCCAAAACGATTTCAGCAACTGTAATGCTTCGTCTATCTTGCCATGTTTAATAAGCACCGACATCTTGGCGATGGTGGTATTGCACATTGCAGTCTTTGAGGTCAGATAATGAGGCAACAAACTTCTGTACAATCCAACTCTTATTTCCTTGTTAGGAATGGCTAGGGTATAGAGTTCCGTTTCTTCATCATAATCCTTGATGGTGATGTAGCCACTCTGATAGAGCAGCGGCATGATGGTGGTCATGGTTTCCGTGGCAGCATCAAAGTCATCCTTTCCGGCTTCCATACTCTCGCCCAGGTTCGCTGGCAGAAAGTTGAAATTGCGCATCATATTGATCAGATAAGTAGGAGTGCCTGATCCAAACCAGTAGGAATCAATCTTCTGCTTGGCAAAGCAGGTTAATAAGCTGAACGGATTATAAACGTCTGGAGAAGGCCATGTAAAATGATAGCCGTCATAATTATCCTTTAACTTAGCTAACGTCTGCTCATACGATAAGTTTAATTTTTCAGCAAGTGCCTCTATGTCATCCCGCATTCCGTTCACCAGTTCATCTTCCGTAATTCCGCAAATGCCGGCATACGGCTCGTCCATACTGATATTGGTGATGTTGTTCAATTCGCTGAAGATGCTGAGCTGAGAGAATTTGGTGATGCCTGTGAGGAATACGAAGCGGAGCAATTTCTCGCATCCTTTTAGCGGACTGTAGAAATTGCGCATGGCGTTGCGAAGTTCTTCCAGTTTTTCATCCTCGTGCACCACATCAAGCAAAGGGGCATCATATTCGTCAATCAGTATTACCACTTGCTTGCCCGTTTCCCTATAGGCAGTCTGGATAAGTGAGATGAGGCGGACGTTGGCATCAACAGCCGGATTCGTAATGCCCCATTTCTGCTCTTGTTCTGCAAGTTGCTGGTCGAAATATCTTTCCAGCTGGGCTATCTCCATGTGTTTGCCCATGCTCATATCGAAATGCAGCACCGGATAGCTTATCCAATCCTTTTCCAGCTTTTCGATGGCGAGTCCTTTGAAAAGATCCTTCTTTCCTTCAAAATAGCTCTTCATGGTAGTCAGCAACAGCGACTTTCCGAAACGGCGTGGACGGCTCAGGAAGAAATAAGTACCATCCGTATGTGCCATACGATATACATATTCCGTCTTGTCGATGTAGAACTTATCTTCCACTCTGATTCGTTCGAAAGTTTGTAATCCTATCGGATATAGTTTTCTTGCCATAATTGCTCGCCTTTCTTTTAAGTGATATTCTCTTTGTTGGCAAAGATACGAATAAATGGTGAAACCACCAAATTAAAAACATCTTTTCTTCATTTATGCCCCTTATCTCATTTCCTTATACCTTTTATTTCTTTTCTCCCTTCTCTTATTTCTTTTCTCTCCTCCTTTTATTTCTTTTCAGGCTTCCTCTTATCTCCTTTCTTCCTTCTTGCTGTATTAATAATGGGTTAATCTCGGGAAAAGTCTTGGTTGATTATAGGATAAAATGTTCTTTAACCCTATTGAAATCTCCGTTCATCGACGTTGAACCGCGGTTCAGCGTCTATGAATGGCGGTTCATCGACGTTGAACGGACATTCAACGTCTATGAACGGAGATTTTATCTAAGTATAAATGTTTCTTTTCTTAGTTGAAAGAACTGTTTTAGTAGGTTTAAATAGGCTAGGATACCATATGAGTGCAAAGGTACAAAATCAAATCGAATACCCAATTTCTAGAGCATAAGTTATTGGATATTAATAACTTATATAATAATCGTCCAGACTTAACGGGACACTAGTGCAGATTTGAGTGAAGTTTAGAATCAAGAAATCCACAGCTGGCTTGAGTGCCTGCTGTGGATTCTCTGGTTTTATCCTGAACTATATTAAAGTGTAAGATTCTAACTCCTTACGGAACGTATATCAGGCGGATTGGCATCGCCTTGTAGCGGCCGGTGCTACTGCCATCATATCCCTGAACGAAACGGGTATTTGTGATAGTCTTTATCTTATTATAGATATCCAGATAAAGATACCAGAAACCATATTCGTTACTACTTGAACTGAAGCCTTGATAGCCCGACAACAAAGACTGGCTCCACAGATTTGCGTGATATTCATCCTTGAAGCTGTTGCTCTCGTAATATCCGCTGATTGGGATATAGATGTAATCCTTCTGCGAAGACTCTGTCTGGATGCGAAGACAATTATATAGTTCACCCGTAGATGTACTCAACGGCTTTACTTCGATTTTATTTGCAATTGCCTCTAGCTCGTTGCCCTTTGGTACTCTAAAATTGCCGATTACATACTTGTTGATATAGTCGTTACTGCTTTTACCATTTGATATCTTGAAATATCCACCTATAGAACCTTTATCATTGGCAATATTGGCAGAACCTGGCGAATAGAAATCGCTGTTGGATGCGCCTAGATTACGGTCTAACATGTAGTATGTCTTATTAGGCGTAGTAGTTTTACCATCTTCTGATGGTTCATCTACCAGAATCTTCACTACTCCGTAGTAGTACCAACCTTTTTTTGTTTCACCCAACTGTTCGTCTCCCAGATTTTCAATTTCTCCAAATACACCAGCATGATAGATCGGGTATTTGATGGTAAACGGATGATCAGCATCTTCAGTATTCTTGATGACAAAACCTTCTTTGTCTATCCACAAATCGAAGTTATTGGTGCTGTTGTTCAATGTAACTTTATAATAGTTATTGCCTTTGTAAACTTCATCTGAATAACTGATTTTGTCAGATTTCTTCACGAATTGGTCACCAGGTTTCTTTGGAATCAGATAATAGATCTTATTATCTCCTACGCTGAAGTGCAAGCCCTGGTTTCTGGTCTGTTCCTGATCTTCGACCTTATTCTCGCTAGGTTTAACACCATGCATTTCATCAAGCCAAGCAAAGTAATTATCATGAATAGTACCATCGTAATTCATGACAACCTTTCGATCATTATCACGTTTAAAGTCGTAACCTTCCTGATGAATCAAGATGGTTCTTTTCAAGTCACCGGAAGTGATGGTAATCGTACCTTCACGAGGCTCCTCCGATTTGTTGTTTGCAGTCAATGTGAGGTTGAGAACAAACTTGGTTCCTTTTGGTGCCGATTCATCAGGACTTGTTGGTATTGTGGTGGACACGCTATTTTTTGTACATTCAGTTATCCACGATTTTGCATCGCTGCTAATTTCAACCTTATAGAGATTATTATCTGTTGTATTCTCAGCTTTAAGATTTGTAACCAAAGTGATAGGAACTATGATAGGATCTGTTCCATTTGTAGCTGCAACAGTCTGTGTACCACAAACCCCCAGTTCGTAGTCTTTGCAGGCAATCATATCTACAATCTCCGGGTTATCATCTACCACGGTTACCTCCAAACGATTTTCTGGCTCAGCCTTTAATGCTTCTTCTTCAGTAGCGTAGCCTGCATCGTTTACAGAAATAACGTTCACGATATAGTTGTGGTTACGTACCAATGCATATTGTGCAGTTTTGGCATCATCTTTATAGAGGGCTACTTTATAGTAGCCTTCTGTACCCTCTGTACCCTCTGTAGCCTTATATTTAGCCTTGATAATGATGTCTGCCTTGCCTGCAGAAGTTTCATTTACTGCAACTACAGCAGCAGGACCGCCAGCAATATATTTGCTATTCAACTCTGTAGATGTTGCCAAGTTGTCATCCTTAGTAGATACTTTGTAGCCAGCTGGCGCAATAGAGCCTTTGCTGGCAGAATGCCATACATGAAGGTCTGTGATTTCGAAATTGCTAACGCTTGTTTTTACTGTAACTTTAGCACATTGACGGGTAAGTGAAATCTTGCTGTCGTTCATCAGGTCGCTAAGTGTTTTTGCACCCCAACAGATTGGCTTTGATAAATCAGGAGTGATATCATCCATCGCGTCAAGATTTGCAGCCTGTGCATCTGTCAAGCTAGGAACGTTGGCAACCAAATGTACCGTTTCTGTACCTTTAGGAAGGTTTGTTTTGATTTTTCTATATCCGTCAATATCGGCTGCGGCAGCCGTATAAGCGGAAGTACAATCCTGCTTTTTCAGAAAAGTACCCGTTGCATCATAACATACAAGCCACAGAGAAGTAATGCTCTCTGTAGTTTCGCCTCCAGCCCGGGTTGAGATTTCCTGAGGAGTGAAATTAGGCAATTGTATGCTCAGCGTAACTCCCTCGGTAGGGAGTTCGTCCCCACCGTGAGTAATTGCCTCTAAAGAGTCCTTACATGATGCAAGGCTTAAGAGCAATCCTATCCATATCATTAAAGTCTTTATTCTTGTCATCATTATATTTTCTATCTTTACTATTTAGAAACTCCTGACGGTTTGCCTTCATGCCAGCTACCATCGTAATAACCGAATATCTGATATCCGTTGGTTGCATCGTATTTACACTCGTAGCTGTCACCATTGAAGAGCGTGTGGTAGTTATTATTACCAATGCTAACCTCTATTGCTTTTTCATATTCGCCCTTAGGAGCTTTGAATTGGAGAACTGTACGTTTCCAGCCATTTCCAACATCTTCGCTTTTTTCCTTGAATTGATCTGGGTTACACTCCAAAGTATATTTATTTAGATTACTGTCCTTCTTTCCAAAATCGATGTACCATCGTGTAATATTATCTTTAGTATATATTACATAATCCACGTTTATAATGGTTGGTTTGTCATCATATACTCGATAATATGGTATACAGGTTGGGTCATAGAGATACCATCCTTCACGATCTTCATAATTGAACAATGGAATACCTGGATCCATATGATGTGGAAAACGGTGCGGAGTACGACCACCATCATTTTCAAAAGCATTATTGCCATTGCCAAATATTACTAGAGTTTGTCCCGGTTTGATTTCCTTCTCTCCTTGCGCATTATTGAAGGTCAAACTACTGTTTTTATTTTTTTCTATATCTTTGTAATACCATCCTGCATTGTTAATGTCACCTGTCAATTCATCTCCAGGGAACTTCTTCGTAAAAACCCAGGTTGGCATATCAGGAGATGAGTTTGTATTCTCGCCTATCTGAGTATAGGCATAGAGATAGTGCTTATCTGAATGAATTTCTTTATCTCCAGCCCAGTTATTATTTGTCCAAAACCAACCATCGTCCCAGTTGTTATTCTTCTTATCATTATAGCCTCCTTCCGGAATTGTATATTCTGGTAATTGAACTTTGTTAACAACAACAAGATTTTCATATGTATCTTTAGCTCCATTCCAACTATATACATCATTGATAGCTCGCATGTAGATACGATAAGGGCCGAACTCCGGTTTTACTGTAACCGTAACTTCTTGCGAAGCAACCTCGTCGCCAGAAATCTGATTCAGCGGCTTAAGTGTGAAGTTATAAACGGTAGTCGTCACAGGATTTACGGTTTCCTGTACCTTCATCAGATATTTTCCATCTGCATCATCAGGAGTATTATCATAACTTATCTTCAGACGAGAAGGTGCATCACCAACTTGTGCTGTTGAACCAGAAGTTTTTTCTGTTAGCGTACCATTGATGTTCTGAAATGCCTTCAAGCCACCCAGGTTGGTTTCTACCACAAAGTGTTTCTCTAGAACCTGCTTGTCGTCAGGATCCTTACCCCAATAGATAACTACGTTCTTTGGGCTCACCTTAAAATAAGGAGTAACATCATAATGTACTTTAATATACTTCTTGATGTTGTTAGCCATCAAATAAACTCTAGCAGTTCCTTCTCTCTTACCTGCAGAGTTCTTTGGAAACTTATCTATTGGTATATTTGGGTTGATGCCAAAGATAATGTTGTTGCCATCTTTTTTTGTTTCGATGATAACCTTCTCATCTTTCTCACCAACAGTCTTGGTGTCAATACAGCCAAACGTTACATCAGGTTCGCTTGAATTATAAGAGATAGTATCTCCCTTTGTAGAAGTCACATTAGCCTCGGCCTTGTTAACCCATAAAGTAGTATGGTAGAAATCGGCATTGATTTCTACTGGCTGCCAGTCGCTCACTTTCACATCGCAGTCAAGATCCATATCGCCATAGCTCTTCAGCTTACCTGTAATTTCATAATAGGTTCCACGAGGGAATGTAGGCACATCTGATGCGTTCTGCTTATGTCCCAGCTTAATGGTATATTGATTCTTGTTGCTATTGTTAACTTTACCGGAAATCTTCAATACAGACTGTTCCTCTGCCTTAGAGATATAACGCTCTGGCAGATAGTAGGTACCTTGAAAAAGCCATTGCTTAAAGTTCGCAGGGATTGGTGTACCCTTATCCTTATAAGCATCAGCGATTTTCACAACATCTTCGTTAGCTACATCTTTGTTAGTTTCAATGATTTCATATTCATCTTTCTGATAATAACATCCTTTGCTTGCGTCGCCTGTAGGAGTACTCTTATAAAGAGGTGTATCTATGCCTTTAGCATATTCTGGAGTTACATCTGTCTGGGTAAACTTACCATCCCATAATAAATGGGTAGAAGGAGTAAGCTTCTGTGCAACAATATCTGTTATGCTATAGCTCTTGCCATAAAGATTATCGCTTGTAGATGGATCCATAATGAGGTTGAGCTTAACCTTTACGCATGTAAACTTCAGGTTAGCTGCCACCTCGGTATATTTCTTACCACTTTTTTCTATTTTTTTATCGATGATATTACCGTTTACATCCTTTGGCTCATAAATCATCGGGATGTTTGTAGAAACAGGCATTCCCGGTTCTGTTCCAGCTACATAGTTCAGTACTATATCTTTGAGTTCATCTTCAGTTTGGATATTCTTACCGCTCAACACCTTGTTCATATTGGCAACCACATAGATATGGTAAGTGCCCGGCTCGATGGTGAGTTGATAGTTGGCTACATGCTGCTCTACCATCATCGTAGCCAGTGGGGCAGGGAGCGTCTCTACCAGAAGCTTGCCATCATTTCCATTTCCTGTAGGGACAGGGAAAGCATAGAGGGTCAGGTCGTTGATCTGGCATTCATCTACCGTAGCATTATAGGTAGGAAGGCCAGAAGCATCGTCGGTACGGGTGCCGCGGCTGCTGAGCACGGTTGGCACGAGTACATGTAAGTTGCTTTCTGACGAAATGGGAGCGCGCTCGCCTCCAAGTTCGTCAGAGCAACTTACTGTAACCAACAATATAAACCAACTAACTAAACTTAAAATGAAATCTCGTATTTTCATTGTTTCTAATTTTTAAAGTCAAATACTCTTATGAGCTAAATGCCCGGAAGGGGCTCTGACACTTGAAACGGTTAGAAATCGACACGCTGGATGCGCTTGAACCAATCCAGGATGGAGATTCTGATCTCCGCATATCTCCACTGGTTGCCCTGGAGGAAGAAGTCGAGCTTATAGTCGTACTCTCGGTCCAGGAATTCCTGTGCTGAATAATGGCGGGCTTCGAAAGCACCACGGCATTGAGCCAGATAGTCAGCAAGATCGATGCGTGCCACCTCTTCGCCTGTAGTCTTGTTCGTGATGGAGAGGATGGCGTTCTTGTCGTTTTCTGCTGCCGGATGCCAGATGAGTCGGGAGAACATGAGGGCGGCATGAGCGGTGCGCTCCTTTACATTGCCCTCCTTATCCTTAAACTCAGTGGTCCAGGTGTAGTATGGGGTATATGTCAACTCCTCGTCGGGGAGGAGAGAGTTGTCGTAACTGATATCGCCGTTGGCATTGGTTATCTGATAACTGAAGTCATCGGCATTGATGTTGGCAGGCTCGTCGGTCTGATGCAGGCTGATGGTGAGCTGCTTGGTATCACGAACCAGACCGATGGTATGGCGTGTAACCTGCAGGTCTTTTACTTCAACCAGTTCGTTGCTGAGTCCTTGCCAGAGTGTATCGAGGGGTTGGCTCTGGTTGTTCACCTTGCCCTGTTCGCGGTCGAGCCGTGCATGGAGGGCGGTGATGTTGTCACCCTGCTGTGGCAGAGCTATCTGGAATTTGGCACCTGGCTGCGTGAGTGCATCTTCGTATTTCTTTTGGAAGGCGAAGGTTGCGAATCTGTATTTTCCCGGTTCCAGATTGATTCGCATGGCATAGTTAGGGTCCTTGAGCGGCTGTGATGTCGCATCGTTATAGGCATCATGGCGAGCAATGAAGTTGCCCTGCTCGTCGTATACGAATACGCTGAGTCCGCCCACATGATCATTGAACATGTCGGCACGCTGCACGTTGTAGTCGTACTTGAACTGCAAGTCAACACCCATGTCACAAGGAGGCAGGTCGTCGTGCATCAAGTCGTTGCAGCTGCTGAGCAAACTGCCCGCCATGATGAATCCCCATCCCATGCATATATTCTTGATCCAACTGTTAAACTTCTTGTTTGCCATGATGCTTATCTGTTTTATGAAAAAGTAAAGTGTATAAATTGATTCTTATTCTTCCGATATAGCCAGCCGCTCCTTAGCGCTAGAGCGGCTGAGCTATATATAATAATGTGAAATGGATTACAACTTGACATTCTGAGAACGCTTAGCCCAAGAAAGGATCTTCACCTCTACGTTGATGTACTGATCGTTAACGTCGTCTGGATCTGTAGGATTAACCTTAGGAATGTCAGGATAGCCAGGACCACTAACGCTTTCTACAGTAAGCTCGTACCAGTTGTTACGGAGCACACCGTAACGACCAAGCCAGTTGGCATTGTTTTTGTCGTATGTTTTATTACCAGGATTCCAAGGAGTAAGGGCGTCACCGAAGTGCTTTACACGTGCGATGTAGTAAGAAACACCACTCTCAAAAGTAGACAAACCAACTTCTACATCTCCAGTTGCAGTTTTCTTGAAGCCGAGCTTTGCATTAATCTGATCAACCTTCTCAGAAGCAAGATCGGTTGTACCATAAGTAATATTAGCAGCAGCAACTAAATGAACTCCTGCCTTTGTCAAGTCATTTGTAGGAGCATTAAGCGTTACTCCAACCTTGGCAGCATCAGTCACACCAAGTACCTCCATAGCTTTAGCCTTAATCTGAGCCTCTACCTTGGTAGCATTCCACAACTGAGAGCTGTTACCCATCTTGTAGAAAGTATCTCCAGCATGAAAACCATTAGGTGTGTACGTGGCAGAGAACAAAACTCGTGTTGTCTGACCCTGCACCATATGATCAATGTCGAAGGTATTCTCAAGACAGTACTGAGCCTTCTTTGCATCCTCGCCTTTCTTAAAGTCTGCTGTTGTTGCCATTTTAAACTCACCCTCGCAATCTGCTACAGAAGCGAAACTTTTGCTGTAGTTAGGATCCAAGCCCCAATATACGCGTGGGAACTCTGTAAGCTTTGTGTCATGGAAACGATCCATTGTTGCACCATTGGTAGCAGCAGTAGTAGCTGTTGTCTTCCATGTATCTGCCCACAATCCTTCTGTTACGTGAACAGGGTATGTCTTGGTATTTGTAACATCAAGTGTCCAACCAGTAATGTCAACCCCGTCACCATCATAGTTGCCACCACTAATATCAACATGCTTTTTTTCAGAACCAGAAGCAAGTGAAACCTTAGCAAGACCACGCTCTACATATACTGTAGTGGCTGTAGAGTTCTCAGCTTGCTGCTTAGAAGCATAAATATTCTTGATTTCAACAAGTGTTTCAGGGGCGCCTGCAACATACTTAGGTGCATTTGCCATAAAGAAACCGTTGTCATGCTTCAAGTAGTTGGTAACATTTGCTTTTGTATCATCCTTACTCCATTCTTCATATGTTTGATCAGTAGGCTCTGTAATTTTCGCAGCCGTTTTAGAATTGTTGTTGAGAATAATAAGAGCATAATAACCTTTATCAGAGCCTACTTCAGCCTTAGTAATCTTGGCTGTCAACTTGGCTGTTGTAGTTATACCATCTGTGCTGCTTGATGTCCAAGGCTCCATATTACCGAGGTCTACAGATTCCTTGAATTGATAACCAGTAGCATCTTTCTTGAAGATGAGTAAGGTTGCATCATTTACCTTGTACTCATTGGCATCACCCTTGTCGAATTCAGGGTTGGCATCAGCACGTGTACCACTTGTTGTAGGCAAGTTGATGGTGAAAGTAGCATAACCAACACCAGCTTCATTAGTACCAGTACCTGAACCTGCGGTTCCCAGGTCCTCATTGCTTGAACAGCTTGCTGTCATAGCTGCGATGACAGCCAAGCCAAATAAATGTTTAATCTTCATAATCTTAAAAGTTAAGCTTGTTTATAATCGTTATTCTCTAATTTTCTGTTATTCCAATTCCTTTATCTGCTTGAAGACATCTCTTACACGCTCTGCCTCTTTCGAGTTGCCAGCCTTGGCAAGATGCTTTTCGGCAGAAGTAAGATCGCCTTTCTGCAAATCGGTGCAGGCGGCATTGAGATTCGCAGCCTCATCATCAGGGAAGAGGCGGACAGCGATGTCGAATACCTCGTTAAACTCTGGCGAACCCGGCTCGTAAGTCTGTGCCACCAGGAACATCTCCTGCAGAGAAAGCTGCTGAGGCTTGGTCTTCAATATCTCCTTTGCCTCTTCGATGCTGAACGGACGAACCGTGTAGGTTACCGTATAGTCGCTATGACGGAGACGAGGATAGATTTGATCCAGGATGTAGCGGTAACTTGCCGGATGGAGCTTTCTGATCTTCAGGTCCTTATCGTCGGGAGCCAGCGAGGAGTTAGCTATCTCGAGAATTGCTTCCTTATCAGCCAGATGACTAGCCTGAATCTTCTTCTTGAATCCTTCCCAGTCTTCCGGTGTAGCCTGATAGGTAAAGAGCTTGCTGTTTAAGGTGTAGAGGCTGCTCACATAGTTGCGGAGGGCAGCTGCACGCTCGTTGGCAAGGCGCTTGTTGTTGGCATACGAACCATCAGGCGAAGCAAAACCGTGGATATCAATATCTGTGATTTCAACGTTCTTATCGTTCTTCACCAGATCGATGGTAGAAGTAATCTTCTTCAGCTCAGTAGCATTCTCGCGGAAGTTGGCAAGAATATTACTCTTGTTAACCACAAAGCTGAGATAGGCTTCACCCTTTTCGGCTCTCACCTTCTTAGCTTCCGCCTTCGGCTGCACGAAGAAATCCTTCGTAATCTTCGGTGTACGGTCGATATCCGCAATCGGCGTATTGTCCTGTTCTATCAGGTTGCCGCATCCGCAGAGATCTTCCTTCACCGAGAGTTTGAACTTCTTCATCCATTTCTGATAAGGAACAGACTGGGCGAAGTAAACCTGCTGACTGGTCTTGTTCTTGCGGGTAAGAACCTGTGCCTGCGGATTCTTCTTGCTGTCGGCAAGTCGGCGGTATCTTACAGCCTGGTTTCTACCCTGGATGATGATAGGGTTGAGAGCGATAGTATCAGTTCCTACCATTACCGGTGTGAAAACCATCTGCTGCTCTGATTTCATCTTCAAATCGTTCAGATTCATACGGAAGGCAACGTCCATCCGGTTGCCGTTCTTGCGTGCCAAGACACTGTCTACCTGAATCTTACCCCCTGCCAGCTGTTGAGCCTGAGCAGGCATGATGCTCTGAGAAAAGAGTATGCAGAGGGGCGAAATGACCGCATAAAGCTTCATTTTATCCATATTATGATTTCCCTAAAATTTTTTTGTATTCTGTCTAGTTATTACGTGTTTATATTGTCAGTTAAAACAACAGTTAAGTTAAATTCTTAGAACACGTATATGAGAGATAGTGCGGCTTTTGTAGGGCCCACATAGTTGCGGTGGTCTTTGTCGAGACATTTTTCGCATCGTCCGTAAAGCTTGTAAGGACTGTAGGCATATCCCACACCGATAGAGCCTTCGAAATTGAGGTGCTTATTGAGCAACCACTGATAGCCGTAGGTGAGGCCTCCACCTACATACCAGCCTTCATAGTGCCTGCCCTCCAGAGTTTTCGGCAAGATGCCGAAGGGCATGTCAATGTTTTTAATGTTGTATTCACCGCCTAGGGCATGGATTCCGAAGAAATGGCCTCCAAACTTCTGGCAGGTGTACCATCTGTATTCTGGCATAACATTCCAGAATCTCATCTTCTTGTCGCCCGAGAACTTCCAGGGGTTCAGGGTGCCGAAGAGTTGGAAGGTTGTTTTCTTGCCCGTGCCGATTTCGATGCCGGCGTTGGCAGATGTGGAAGCCCATCCCAGTAAGTTGGTCTTCAGAGCGACCTCCTGCGCTCGCGTCGTTGCCATTGAAAGAATCAGCAGCAGCAACATAGCTGATTTTATGAATGTTTGCTTCATCTTATCTTTACTTTTATATTTGGTTTCGTTTATATTAAACTTCGCCTTCGTTTGTAGTTGGTATCTTTTTTCGGCTGCAAATATAAGAGGAATTTCTATAGTAAACAAGAAAATATTTCAAAAAGGTTATA
>ERZ1023834.75-NODE-75-length-22890-cov-87.249091_pt1 | contig 22890 bp, 17 predicted proteins | sample MGYA00380382_ERZ1023834 | MGnify/ENA primary metagenome ERZ1023834 (study PRJEB33179, sample SAMN07449066) | human gut metagenome | biome: Human-gut; feature: Human associated habitat; material: Faeces | host: Homo sapiens | place: India:Kasaragod | collected... | reverse complement strand
TTGAGTATTAATAACTTATTTAATAATCGTCTCGTTTTAACGGGACACTAGTGATAACGGATATAAATATCACCATTCTTATCGATATACCAGGTAAACTTCAGAGTCTGGGATTCATTGCTTCCATCATCGGCATAATCCACTTCTACACCATTACCACTGAGCGAGTTAACCTTATCACCCGCCTGATAGAACGTCATCTTGGCATTGAAACTATAGTTATTGCGAGACTGCCCGTCCTCAGCAAGTTCAGAGAGCATCACAGAGCCTCTCCAGTCGCCTGTAAGAGTCTGAGCCTCCAACAGCAGGTCATCATCCTGAGAGCCGTTAGAACCGTTGTTCCAGTCGCCCTGATTCCATCCCCAGCCACCATGATTATAGTCATCATGCCAATAATAATCATCATACCAGTAATCGTCATCATCACACGAGGTGAATGAGAAAGATGCTGCGGCTATCGCCATCCACATCCATATCTGCTTAAACTTTTTCATATCCTGTTTCCTTTCTTCAAACTAAATTCCTTATTGCCTTACTTCACTACAAAACGGCGAACAGGCTTCTGATTATCATCTGCCACCTTAACATACTCTACAGAATCCTTAGCTCCGCGAGAAACAATCTGGGTGTTCTCCAAGCCCGAATGCTGCTTGCTGTAGCCCCAACCGTCATCATAGTCCCAATCGTAGCCCAAGTCATAATCGCGCCAGTTATAGCTGTCAAAATCGCGATAAAGCTCGAAATAAGCACGATTGCCGTTACCTAGCACTTCAACATATACAGAGAATTTGCGATCGCTCAAAGCATAATCAGAAATAATCGCACCATCACTATTCTCATCCAGAAAATCTATATAGATACTCTTATTGCGTACCGTCCAACGAATACGGTTTGCTATATAATTGTTACCATGCCAATAATCTTCTTGATAATAATCGATCCAATAGCCTGTACCAGAATAGATGCCATCAGTCTGGTCGAAGTGAATTACAGAGTAAACAGCATCGACACCGCCATATTCTACTAACATATTACCCTTCCATGTACCATCGAGGGTGTATGCAATATCAGAATCATCATCACATGAGGTGAATGAGATACTCATCAAAGCTATGAAAGCCATTGTGAGAAGAGTAGTAAACTTTTTCATATCAATTTATCAGTTAAGTTATTTATATTCTTATATCTTCTAATTATTGAGCTCTTGAAGAACAGCATTCTTTCTTGAACTCGATGCAAAGGTAGTGGATTTTTCGTCTGCATCAAAGGGGAAAAGGATACAAACTGAGGGGGAAATCCCTATTCTTTAGAAAGCAACCGCCTTTTTGATGATATTTCTCTTTGCCTAGAGTGGTATTTCTTTCGGTTTTGATGGTCTTTCTTTCTCTGTATCAAAGATTTAACACCTTCTTAACACATCGTATCGATATTTTTCGTATCTTTGCATCATAAATAAGTAATTATTCAAAGAACATACTTTTAGAACAAAGCAAATTCTAAGAATGCGCTCACAAAATGAGTTTCAACAGTTTATTAATTATACGTTAAACCTTTAAAATTATTAAGTTATGAACAAATTTTTACGCTATTCATTATCATTGGTTCTGGCGTTCGTAGCTAGCGTTACGTTTGCACAGGAAGTAACTTTTGACTTTGACAATGATTACAAAACACTCTTCCCAGAACTGACAGGTACATCTTCTTCAGATTCTAAAGATGGAGATATCACCAAAGCCATGACATGTACAACTAATGGTATTTCTGTAACAGTTTCTGCAAAAACTTCTGGTTCGAATGAAAACCGAATCTGGAGTAGTTCACCACGTCTCAGAATGTACAGTGGAACGCTTACGATTCAAGCACCTGCTGACAAGAAGATTGCTTCTATCGACATTATTAATAAAAAATGAAATGATAATAACAAAGCTGACGTAGGTACTAATAATCAAGGTTCTTGGACTGGTGATGCAAACAAAGTTGTATATACAATTGCTGCCAACACCCAAATCAAGTCTATCAAAGTTACGCTCGCTGGTACCAAGATAGAGTACACCGATGCAGCAAGTGTAAAAGAACTCTTGGCTAACAATACAGAAGCTAAGGATTACATCAACCTCAAACTCACAAACGCAAAGGTATTATACGTAAACAGCTACAAGGGAACCGTAAATACTTACGTACGTGAAGGTGACACTGCTATCGAAATGAGAACTTTAGGAATCGATATGCCTGTAAACAGCATCATTAGCGGTACTGTTAAGGTAAATTTGGCTTATGACGCAGGAATTCCTTATCTGTCAGCAAGCAAGGAAACAAACGGCGAAAATCTCAAAATCACAGAGAGCAACGAAGCTGCTGAACCTGTTATTGCAACTGTAAAGGACATCCTTGATGGCAAATACACCAACGACCTTATCAAGATTAAGGAGTTCACATTCAGCAAAGAAGAGTATACTACAGGTAAATTCAACTACTATGCTAATGATGGTGAAAACAAGATTATGATTTACGATAAGTTTAGCGGTATTGGTGGTGTTTCAAATTTAACAGAAGGAGAGAAATATACCTTAACCGGTATTTTCGGTGTAATATTCAGAAACATCCCTGAAGTTCTCCCTATCAAGGCTGTAGAAAAGTTTGGACCTACCGGCATCACTAACATTACAGCAGACGAAGCTGCAAAGAACGCTCCTGTTTACAACCTCGCAGGCCAGAAGGTAACCAAGGCTTACAAGGGTGTAGTCATCAAGAACGGAAAGAAGATGATTCAGAAGTAATCAAATTCAAAACAACATATCCCTACTGCTCCTCCGATATTCATTTATCGGGGGAGTTTTTTGTTAGGCATAACATACAGCAAATCAACCAAATATTACCCCTATAACATGAAAAGTGGAATAATTTAATGCAATAACATAAAAAAAATACACCTAAAACTACGATATCTCATTTATTTTCACTACCTTTGTTGCGATTAATAAACGTATACGAATAAAAATGATGAAAAGAAAATTATATATCACACTATTAGGACTGCTCTCTACCATCATGACAGCAGCTGTACCCTACTGCGATGTGAGAAAATTCTCTATCACAGACGGACTCGCTGCCAATACCATCTCAGACCTCAAGCAGGGCAAAGACAACCTCATGTGGTTCAGTACATGGAACGGACTGTCGTTCTATGACGGCTACAAGTTTCATACTTTCAGAGACAACCCGGATGATATTGACGTTCTGTCAACCAACCGTATACTGAAAATAGAACCATCCTATAACAACAACGTGTGGTGTATCACATACGACAACCAGCTCTACGTATACGATACCCACTTCTGCCGGTTCTTTGCTGTAGGACAGAAATTCAACGAACTGTTCAACATCAACCTGCGCGTGAGCCAGGTATACCCAATGAAAAACGGAGCTACATGGTTTACTTCAGAAGATGGAAAATACATCATCCGATCAGCAGGAAGAACCTTTGATGAGCGGAACATAGAACTCATCAAAGTAGGAGAAAAGGGACTCAGAAGCGGAAATGTATGGTACATCCATCGAGATATACACGGAAGAGAATGGGTGCTTACCGACAAAGGCGCATACATATATCATTCGAAAATTCCAAGCAAACTGCCTTTCAAATGGCTCAGAGGGGTGGGAGAAGATGAGTTCCTGGCAACTGAAGACGGCAAACTGGCAAAATATGACCTGCAGAACCGACTCACCATGATACCAATGCCGGAAGGCGTAACCCGTATCAACCAACTGAAAAATACAGGTTACCAACTCCTGCTGGCAACCAATCTGGGTGTTATCATCTACAACCCGCGCACCTTCAAGTTTGATATCATCAACGTACAGAGCCCGAGTCAGCCTCTGGCAGAGGTAAAGAAGATTTATACCGATGATTTCGGTATGGTATGGGCATTCACTGACGGCATGGGAGTAACCCTCGTCAATCCGAAGACCGGACAGAAACAGTGGCTCTTTGCCGACCAGGACGACCCGATGGACCGCACAACCTGCGAAAGCAATTTCATCACACAAGATGAACACAAGACCCTCTGGGTAGTGCCAAGGGGAGGAACATTCAGTTATTTTGACCGCAAGGCAGGTAAACTGGTGCCTTATCTGCTGAGAAGCAATTCATCGGGCAACTACCGCATACCGAAGATTACGAAATATGTACTCTCAGACCAGGGAATCCTCTGGCTGACAGGCTCTCACGACCTGACACAGGTAGTCTTCAAATATCACCCTTACATTATCAACAAGCTGGATGTGGGCGAAGACGAAGTGTTCTCGGTGAATGCATCGCCAGACGGACATATCTGGGCTGGTTATTACAATGGTATAATCCAGGTGCTCAACGCATCCTACCAGAATATCGGATACCTTTCGCCAAGCGGACAGATTGTGCCACAGCAGGTAAACTTCGCCGAAACGGGCATCTTCTCTATCCACTTCGATATCAAGGGAAGAGCATGGATAGGAACCAACGGAAATGGTGTCTATCTGATAGATAAAATGCAGGTAAGACACTTTGTTTATGATGCCAACAACCCATCATCGCTGCCGTTCGACAAGATACAAGACATTGTAGCCGACCGCACCGGACGCATCTGGATAGGTACCTACGGAGGTGGGCTGGCACTTGTTAACGAGGCGGCAGACGGCAGTATCAGCTTCATCAGCAAACGGAACGGACTGCCTTGGGAGAAACACCACTACGACCGCGTACGCCGCATCTGCTGCACCACTACGGGAACCATTCTCGTAGGTACTACAGATGGTCTCATCACCTTCAGTGATGCCTTTACAAACGCAAGAAAGATCAATTACCACAAGACCTACTACATACCGAACGATACAACAAGTCTGGCTGCAAACGATATGAACAATATCATGGAGCACACAAGCGGCAAGATGTATATCTCGCAACAGGGCGGTGTGATGGAAGAGATTACGAGCAAATCGCTCCTGCAAGACAACCTGAAGACGAAATACTTCCATGCCATCGATATTAACGAAGGCATCGTACAGGGCATGGTAGAAGACAACCAGGGAAGAATCTGGGTAATCAGAGAATCGAGTATCGACTGCGTAAACCCGAAAACGGGCCAGTGCAATGTGTTCGGACCTAACGACTTCGACTTCAACATGTCGTTCTCGCAAAGCCGTCCTTACCACGATCCGGCAAGCAACAACATCTCGGTAGGTACCCCGATGGGACTGATTACCTTCAATCCGGCTACGCTGAAGAAGAGCAACTACCAGCCTAAAGTCATCTTCTGTTCCCTCCATTATAGCGGAGAGAAGGAGTCGGAACCTATCCTGCACAAGGATAAAATAGTGATTCCTGCCAACAAGCGAAACCTGACCATCAACTTCGCATCGCTCGACTATCAGCGCAAGTATCAGACCAAATACCTCTATCGCATAGATGGTTATACAGCTCCAGGCGTGTGGATATCAAACGGAAGCAACCATACCATCGGCTTCAACCGTATCAGTTATGGCGATTACGTACTCAAGGTGAGAGCCACCAACTCTCACGGTGTATGGAGCAAGTATGTGGCAGAACTGCCTATCGAAGTGCGCCCTACCTTCTGGGAAAGCATCTGGGGCAAATTTCTGATGCTGCTTCTGCTCTTCGGTATCGTAGGCGCAATCTTCTATACCTACAACCAGCGCCAGCGCGAGAACGTAACCCACGAGATGAGCGTGATGAAGAACGAGTTCTACAACGATGCTGCCAACCGTCTGAGAACCCCTCTAACGCTCATCGGAGCCCCGGTAAAAACCGTTTTGGATACCGAACCGGGTATCACCCGAAAGGGCAAGGAACTGCTGAGAATGGTAATAGACAATGCCAACGAAATGCTGGTAATGCTGGACAAGGCTCAGAGATACGGCAACAAGGCAGACTTCCGTACGAACAGCGGTCTGAGCGAGGAAGATTACGACCTGACAGAAAGGGAGAAAGAGAACGGACAGATTGACGACCGCAATGCATCCGACTATCTGGAAGAAGTAAATAAACAGAAAGAAGAAAAGGATGAAGAGACTGAACGCCTGGAAGAAATGGGCAAGGAACAGAAAGAAGCACAGGAAGAAACGAAACTCAAAGACCAGACGGTACTGGTAGTTGAAGACAATGCCGACCTGCGCAAGTTCCTCTACAGTATCCTCTCGCCTACCTATAACGTGCTGCTCTCAGAGAACGGAAAGGCCGGTTTAGTGATGGCGCGCAAGGAGATACCAGACTTTATCCTCACGGACGTTACCATGCCTGTGATGGATGGTTTGTCGATGATTCACGAGATCAAGCAGGATACCACCCTCAACAACATCCCAGTGATGATTCTCTCAGCCAAGGCAAGCGTAGAAGATCAGCAGCGAGGCTTTGATGAAGGTGTTGATGCCTATATCACCAAGCCATTCTCTACCCCTTATCTGCTCGGCAGAATAGAGGCTATCCTCACTCAGCGCCGCAACATTCAGGTGGATATCATCAGAAAGCTGAAGGAAGCTGGCGATAAAGATGCCATAGCAGCCTTGCGAATACTGCCTGCAGCAGCTCCTCAGCCTGCTCTTAACCAGGCTGAAACTAGTGCCGAGAGCGAAGCGGTTGACCCAAACAGCGAGCTGGCATTGATGGCGGCACAGATGCAGGACAGAACCATGATGCGTGCCTTCAGGTTTATTGTTGAAAATGCAGGCAACCCGGAACTCAAGATAGATGATATCTCGAACGAAATCGGTATGAGCCGAAGCGTACTATATAATAAGGTGAAAGCAACGACCGGAATGACGCCGGTAGACTTCGTTCGCCATATACGTATCAAGAAGGCATGCGAGATGTTGCGCAAGACTGACGATACACTGAGCAGCATCGCCTTTGCAGTAGGTTTCACCGACCCTAAGTATTTCTCGAAGGTATTCAAGAAAGAAACGGGTATCGTGCCTACTGAATACCGAAACAGAACGCAGGGATAGCCCGCATCATTACAGATGAAAGCAGTCATCATTACTGATGGCTGCTTTTATCTGTATTGACAAAAAGTAATACATATTACAGGACATATCTTCAGTTGTTGTCGGGCACAGCCTTCTTCGTTATCGTACACAGCAAAACGTTCAAGCAAGGAAAAAAGCAGAATAGTCATAAAATTGAGCCGTTTTGCTTAGTTTTTTGACCGAATATTGCAAAAAAGTATAAAAATGGGGGGGGTATTTGATTAATTTTCCCTTTTTACTGAAAAAAAACTGAGAAAAAGTTTGGTGTTACAAGAAAATGTAGTATCTTTGCAACAAGTTCTTAGAAAAGTTAAATGATAGATTAATCGTAAACCTCTTTTTCTTTGTTTTTTTGAGGAAAAAGAGGTAAAGAAAAAGAAATGCAGGGTTTGTGAAAATCCTGCATTTTTTATTTTTACAACTTTCATGCAGGCCGTTATGTAGTCTTATAATCTACACACCTTTCTATTCACAAACCCAATTATCTACGGAATCTATATACTCTTAACTGCGATACTATCTACATTATATATATTACGCTCATTCCTTCATCTATGATTTTGTTCGATTTTTAGAATTTTTAAAAAAACTATTGAAGTATTCTAAGAGAAAAGTAGTATCTTTGCACTCAAGATCATATAAGTTGAGATCGGAAATATAGATAACACATACATAAAGATAAAAAAAATGAGAACTGTTTACGAATTTTCTGTTAAAGACAGAAAGGGAAAGGATGTTTCCCTCAAGGAGTATGCCAACGAAGTGCTGCTCATCGTCAACACCGCCACAAAGTGTGGTTTCACCCCTCAGTATGAGGAACTGGAGAAACTTTATGAGACCTATCATTCTCAAGGTTTCGAAATACTTGATTTTCCTTGCAACCAGTTTGGTCAGCAAGCCCCTGGTACAGATGAAAGCATTCATCAGTTCTGCAAGCTTACATACGGCACAGAGTTCCAGCGCTACAAGAAGATCAAGGTAAACGGAGACGATGCTGCCCCTCTCTTCAAATTTCTGAAAGAATGTAAGGGCTTTGCTGGTTGGGACGAGAGCCACCCTCTCTACCCTGTTCTCGACAAGATGTTGAGCGAGGCTGATCCTAACTACAAGGAGAGTGCCGATATCAAGTGGAACTTCACCAAGTTCCTCGTTAACAAGAAGGGTCAGGTTGTAGCCCGCTTCGAGCCTACCACAAGCTTCGATGTCATCGCTAAGGCTATTGAAGAGTGGTTGAACTTCTAATGAAAGATAGAAGTCTCGAACTGAGAATAGAATTTCTAAAATAAAAAGCCAGGTTGCTTTTCGCAGCCTGGCTTCTTTTATAATGTGATCTTGTTATTTCAATATATCTCAAAGAATAATTGTCAACTGTTTGCTATAAACTATTAACTGTTAACTGAAAATTAGTCAACCTTTGGCACATCCTTGAGGAACTGCTGGATTTCTTCATCGCTCACAGAATAATCGTGCAAATCGCCATTGATAAAGCTATCGTAAGACGGCATATCGATAAGACCATGACCTGAGAGACAGAACAGGATAACCTTCTCCTTGCCCTCTTCCTTAGCCTTCAGAGCCTCACGTATAGTGGCTGCAATCGCATGACAGCTCTCTGGAGCAGGAATGATACCCTCGGTCTGAGCGAAGAGCATACCTGATTTGAATGACTCCAGTTGCGGGATATCTACACCATGCAGATAACCATCCTTCAGAAGCTGGGAGATAATCATGCCAGCACCATGATAACGGAGACCACCTGCATGAATGTTGGCAGGCTTGAAATCATGACCCAGAGTAAACATTGGCAGCAATGGAGTATAACCTGCCTCATCACCGAAATCATACTCAAACTTACCGCGAGTCAGTTTAGGACAGCTCTCCGGCTCTGCAGCAATAAACTCAGTATGGCGCTCGCCTGTAAAGTTGTGACGGAGGAATGGGAAGGCAATACCACCAAAGTTACTACCACCACCGAAACAAGCAATTACCTGATCAGGATACTCACCTGCCATCGCCATCTGCTTCTCTGCCTCTAGACCGATGATGGTCTGGTGAAGTGCCACATGATTGAGCACAGAACCCAGCGTATACTTACAGCCCGGTGTGGTTGTAGCCAGCTCAACAGCCTCACTGATGGCAGTACCGAGCGAACCAGGATGATGAGGATCACGTGTGATAATGTTCTTACCTGCGCGTGTACTCATGGAAGGAGAACCCTCTACAGTGGCTCCAAACGTACGCATGATGCTGGAACGGTATGGTTTCTGCTGCATGGTAATCTTTACCTGATAAACTGCAGCCTCCAGGCCGTAGAGTTTTGCTGCATAAGAGAGGGCTGCACCCCACTGGCCTGCTCCAGTCTCTGTAGTGACATTGGTATCACCCTCCTGCTTACAGTAGTAGCACTGAGGAATGGCTGAATTGATTTTATGAGAGCCTAACGGATTGATACTCTCATTCTTGAAATAGATATGCGCCGGAGTACCGAGTGCCTCCTCAAGGGCATAAGCACGTACAAGAGGGGTTGAACGGTAGAAGGTGTACTTCTCCAGCACATCTTCCGGAATATCAATCCAAGCGTGCTCTGTATCAAGTTCCTGCTTTGAGCACTCCTTATTAAATACGTGTGACAAATCATCAGCATTCATTGGCTGGTGTGTCTGAGGGTTCAACGGTGGCAATGGCTTGTTAGGCATATCTGCCTGAATGTTGTACCACTGAGTAGGAAGTTCCTGCTCGCTTAAGATGTACTTTTTCTGTCTCATATTTATATATATGTTTAAAATTGTTGTATGCCAGAACAAAGGTACAAATAAAAAATGAAATAAAGAACTTTTTTATGTGTTTTTCCACTATTTTTTTATTTTTATCCAATAAAATAGTTCATTCTACAGGTATTATTTGTTATATAAGTGTATTTTCAGTGTTATTTTTATAAATTTAATCAAATATTACCCCATAAAATACCAAATATTACCCCCTATATTATAATGAAAAATAGTATCTTTGCAACAGAAAAATTCAAAATGCGTTGTGAAACGCTTATCATCATCTTTTACTTATACAAAAAAATAAAACATTGGAGTTCAATAGGGATATTGAGATTCCAATGTTTTTTTTATACACTAAACTGAAACATATTATCATGTAAAGTTGACATATCATCATGTAACGTTGTCAGATTTCTAACCTTTCAGTATAAATCTACAGTCTGTTTTATTGTCTACTTCCACAATTGATACAGGATTTTACCCATAGACTGCAGACACAGATTATTTTTTCTCATTACCTAAATCTATCTGCGATATCTGATTCAACAGATTTACAGCCTGTCCTACTGTCTTCACATCATTGATGCGAAGCATTCGCTTGTTGAATTTTTCCTTCAGAACACAATCTTGAATATGACTGGTAACGTAAGCGAGTATGCGGTTAAACATCTGACTTCTGTAGAACGGACTGTTTACATTGCTCACAAACTGCATCTGCATATAGCCCTGCTTGAGAATAATCTTCTCGCAACCTAGCTTCTTGCCTACCCTACGCAGACCTACCACATGCATCAGTTCGTCTGCTTCATGAGGCACAGGACCAAAACGGTCTATCATACGCTTGCGGTAAGCCTCTACTTCCTCATCGCTCTCCAAACGGTCCAGTTCACGATAAAGGAGCATGCGCTCACTGTCACCCGGTACATAAGTCTGAGGAAAATACATCTCCAGATCGCTCTCAATGCCACAATCGTCAACGAAATCATCACCCGTAAGCTGGGCACCTTCATCCATCTTCTCCTGATAAAGATCACAGAACTCCTCGTTCTTCAACTCTGTGACAGCCTGAGAGAGAATCTTCTGGTAGGTTTCATAACCCAGATCTTCCATAAAACCGCTCTGCTCAGAGCCCAGCAGATTACCCGCACCGCGGATATCCAGGTCCTGCATGGCGAGATTGAAGCCGCTACCCAGTTCGCTGAACGTCTCCAGAGCCTCCAGACGGCGACGCGCCTCAGGAGTAAGTGCACTCTTAGGTGGCGCCATCAGATAGCAGAAAGCCTTCTTGTTGCTTCTTCCTACGCGTCCACGCATCTGATGCAGGTCACTCAATCCGAAGTGATGAGCATCGCTCACGATAATCGTATTGGCATTGGAAATGTCGATACCGTTCTCTACAATAGTGGTAGAAAGCAGTACATCATAATCATAATTGATAAAGCCCATGATGATTTTCTCCAAATCCTCAGGCTTCATCTGTCCGTGACCGATTGCTACCCTACAGTCTGGGATATGCTTCTCGATGAGCATCTTGAGCTCCGGAAGCTTGGATATTCTGTCGCATACGAAATAAACCTGTCCGTTTCGGCTCATCTCGAAATTGATGGCATCGCAGATAACTTCACTACTAAACGTTACCAGTTCGGTATGAATCGGATAACGGTTAGGTGGCGGAGTGCGCATGATACTCATATCCCGGGCGCCCATCAGAGAAAACTGGAGGGTTCGCGGAATCGGAGTGGCACTCATCGTGAGTGTATCGACATTTACCTTGAGCTGACGGAGTTTCTCTTTGGTAGACACACCGAACTTCTGCTCTTCATCGATGACGAGCAGTCCCAGGTCATGCCATTTCACGGTCTTTGATATCAGCTTATGCGTACCTATGAGGATATCAATCTTACCCTCTTTCAGGGCGTCAAGCACCTCTCTGGTTTCCTTCGTTGTACGGGCTCTACTGAGATAGTCTACCCTTACAGGCATGCCTTCCAGACGCTTTTTGAAAGTCTGATAGTGCTGGAAAGCCAGAACGGTAGTAGGCACCAGCACCGCAACCTGCTTGCTGTCGCAGGCTGCCTTGAAGGCTGCACGGATGGCAACCTCTGTCTTGCCGAAGCCCACATCGCCACAAACCAGACGGTCCATCGGTCTGCCGCTCTCCATATCCTTCTTCACCTCCTGAGTAGCCTTATTCTGGTCTGGCGTATCTTCATACAGGAAGGAAGCCTCCAGCGTATGCTGCAGATAATTATCGGCACTGAAGGCGAATCCCTTCTCCCGTCGGCGCTGGGCATAGAGTTTGATCAGGTCGCGCGCAATGTCCTTGATTCGCTTCTTAGCTTTGTCCTTGAGTTTATCCCAGGCACCTGTACCCAGTGTAGACAGGCGAGGCGGAATACCGGTATCGCTGCGGCGATATTTGCTGATTTTATAAAGCGAGTGGATAGAAACATCCACCTTGTCATTGTTCGTATAGACGATGCGTATCATTTCCTGATAGCTGTTGCCCGTAGGAACCCTAACCAGACCGCCGAACTTGCCGATACCGAAGTCTACATGCACGATAAAATCTCCCACTTCCATCTCCTGCAGTTCCTTCATGGTGAGTGCCATCTTGCCGGCTCTCGCTTTATCTGAGCGCAGGTTATATTTATGAAAACGGTCAAAAATCTGATGATCGGTAAAGAAACAGCACTTCTTGTCATGGTCAGTAAAGCCTTCATGAAGCGTCTTGTCTACCGGTGTAAAACGGATGGCGTAGCGCTTCAGCTCTTCGCTTTCAAAGATATCCTTCAGGCGCTGTTGCTGCTTCTGGCTATCTGCCAATATATATAAGGTGTAACCCTGGAGCAGGAAATCCTCCAGCGTTTGACAAAGCAAATCGAAATTCTTATGGAAAAGAGGCTGTGGAGCGATATTGAAAGGTATCACAGCCGGACTCTCTGACGGAGCGACCTTGCCGAACTCGATACGGAGATGAGCCGCTACTGCCTTCTTGAAATCGAGCGGAGAAACGAGGTTGAGCTCGGTCTTCATGTCATGTCTGATGCGCTCAGCCTCTACCTCAGTAGCTCCCTCCAGCTGCTCGGCAAGGCTCTGCGATGAGAAGCCTTCGGTATAGATCTGACCGATGCGGTCGCAAACGAAAGAAAGGTCTTTCGCAACGACTGGCGTACTTTCGGAGAGGAAATTGAGGAAACACTGCTTGTTGCTCTCGATATGGGCGAGTTCGGGCACGATTTCTATCTCTGTGCGCTTCGCCTGCGAGAGCTGGGTCTCAACATCAAAGGTACGGATGGTATCAATTTCATCGCCGAAGAAGTCGATACGGAACGGATATTCGCAGCTGTAGGAATAGACATCGAGGATGCTTCCACGCACGGCAAACTGGCCCGGTTCATAAACATAATCGGTTTCTTTGAGTTCGAAATCGCGCAGGGTATGAACCACATCGGTCTGAGCAATCTGCTGGCCTACAGTCAGTTTCAGAATCCGTTCATCCAGATTCTGCTTAGCCACAACGAGTTCTGCCAGCGCATCGGGATAAGTGACTACCAGGAAATGTCCTCCCGAAGAGAGGCGCGCCAGCACCTCTGTACGTAGGATTTCGTTCGCTGCATCACGCTGCCCGTATTTCACGGCACGCCGATAGCTGGAAGGAAAGAAGAAGACCTTCTCCTGCCCCATCATCTGAGTGAGATCGTGATAAAAATAACCTGCTTCATCGGCATCATCCAGTACGAAGAGTACCGAACGCCTCATCTTCCCCTGCAGAGAAGCAAAGAACATCGGAGCCGAAGAGCACAGCAAACCCTGGAGAAAAATGGAATGAACCGACTTCTTCCCCATCAAATCAAAGAGGGCATCCGCCTGTGGCGAACGCCCGTATGTTTTTTCTATCTTTTGGATTTCCATCCAAGTACTGATTAGTGATTACTGATTACTGAGTAGTGATTACTGAGTATTAATCCTTCTTCGGATATTTCTTGAACCAGCCATCCAGGCGCAGTCGCATCACGCCAAAGAAAGCCTCACCAAAGATGCCACCACTCATCTTGCTCACACCTTCACGACGGTTAACAAAGATGACAGGCACCTCCTTGATCTTGAAACCTATTCGATGAGCCGTATATTTCATCTCTATCTGGAAAGCATAGCCCTTGAAGCGGATAGCATCCAAATCTATGGTTTCCAATACCTTACGTCGGTAGCAGACGAATCCAGCTGTGGTATCATTCACCTTAAATCCGGTTACGATACGTACGTATTTAGAAGCGAAATAGCTCATCAATACGCGTCCGATAGGCCAGTTGACCACGTTCACACCCGAAATATATCTTGAGCCTACAGCCACATCATACCCCTCATCGTGAGTTGCCGCATAGAGACGTGGCAAATCATTAGGATCATGACTGAAGTCGGCATCCATCTCGAAGATGAAGTCATAGCCCTGCTTCAATGACCATTTGAAGCCCATGATATAGGCTGTACCCAAACCGAGTTTACCCGAACGCTCCAGGATATGCAGACGACCGGCAAACTCATTAGCCATCAAGCCCTTAACAATGGCAGCAGTACCATCAGGACTTCCGTCATCGATAACGAGGATATCAAACTGCTTTTCGAGACCGAAGACAGCACGGATGATTTTCTCGATGTTTTCCTTCTCATTATATGTAGGAATAATTACTATGCTATCACTCATAACTTCTTATAATTTTAATGATTCTGATTCTATATAATGTAATACAGATGCAAAATTACAACTTATTTTTGAAATAACAAGCGAAAATCCGAAATTATTGGTCCGGATTCTCTACAAAACCCTGATATTTCTTGTCAAGTCCGTTCATGATCGCCTCATAGCTCTTGTTCATCTGGTTCTTGATATTGTCAGCTCCCTTGCCTATCGGCTCGATAGGCTCATGAATGGTGAGCTTCAGAGGATGCCAGAAAGCCCAGTAGATGTCCTTCATGCGAGGCTTCACATCAAAACTGCCATTGATGGTAAGCGGACATACCGGCAACTGCAGTTCATCGGCAAGCATGAAAGCGCCGCGGCGGAACACGCCCATGTGACCCGTAAACGTGCGGGCACCTTCAGGGAATACCACCAGCGACATGCCCTCTTTAAGCACCTCGCGAGCACGGTCATAAGAAGCACGGATCTTAGAAGGTCCGCTCTTGTCTACAAAGATGTGGTGCGCATACTCACAGGCGATACCGATGAGAGGCACTTTGCGCAAGCCCTTCTTCATCATCCACTTGAAGTTTCTGCCCAGAAAACCGTATATCAGGAAGATATCAAAAGCGCCCTGATGATTGGCCACGAAAACATAACTCTGGTTCTTCTTGAGATGCTCACGTCCCTCCACCTTTACAGGCAGGAGGAGGATGCGGACCCAAAGCCAAGCCCAATACTTGCCGGGATAATAGCCCCAGAAATGACCATTGCCCAGCATACATCCCAAAACAGTAGTTAAACTGGTTAAAACGCTAGCCAACAAGAGGATAGGCAAGCATATAACAAGTTGATACAGACGATATAAGTACTTCATTTTTTATTTAAGAATGAATAATTTAACACTCAACATTTAACATTCAACATTTAACACTCAACACTCCTCATTTTCTTTTGAGTGTGATGACCACGATTTCTGCCGTAGCCCCTATGCGGATTGGAACGGTACCGCCCAGACCCGATGTGGTATAGAGCTGGCAACCCTCCTCCTCGAAGAGGCCATAATCATAAGGAGTAAACATCGACGGACGCAAGCCCAGGATACTGATCTGCCCCGCATGCGTATGACCGCTCAGCGTAAGCTGCGGTGCTACGACCAGCGAATCCTTCCTGTCAGGTCCTATCACATCGCCATCCTCGCCCTTCTCCTTATTAATAGTAGAAGGCCAGGTCTCGCGCCATTGCTTCGGAATATGCTGCAGCATCAGCACGAAAGAGCCCGGTCTGATGCCATACAGCGCCTTCCTTACGTTGGTGTGCTTTGGCTTGTCATAGTTCTCTGTACCAGCCACATAGATGCTGTCAGCGCCTCTATGCACCGCCACATGTTCATTCATCAGCAGGCGCCATCCGCAACTCCGCTGGAAGTCCTGCATCCGCTTCTCGAGCACAGCTATCTCCTGCTCGTCATCTACATCCATATAATAGGTGTAATCGTGATTGCCCAGCACACTCATCACGCCATCTCTGGCTTTCAGACTGCTGAGCAGCGCCTGATACTCAGGCAGTTCATCGGGCGTAACATTCTGTAAATCACCCGTAAAGCAAATCAGATCAGGTTTTTCGGCATTAATGCTGTCGATATCGCGCTGAGGCAGATGACCACGCCAGCCATAGTATGACCCGAGATGGATGTCGCTGAACTGAACGATGCGATAGCCCTCGAAAGACTTCGGCAGATTGGGTACATAGATGGTGATACGCTTGACCTGCATCTTAGGAAATCCTTCGGTAAATCCGTAGATAAAGCAGATGAACGCCACCGCTCCCACTACCAGTCCGAGGAGCTTGCCCCAGTTGCGATGTCCGTGAAGGAGCCGCATACAGCACCAACCGAAGAGACTGAACAGGCTGAAGACAAACTGCGGAACTGCACATACTGCCATCATCACAAACCAGATGTCGATGAGCACCGGATTGCGTGGCAGGAAGTTGGGCAGTATCGTGATATACGCGCTGTAGGCGATAACCACGAAAGCCGGCAACCAGAAGAGCACCCGCTGCCAGAGACTCTTCAGCCGTAACTTGCCATACCTTTTATATATCCACAGATACGGCAACAGGGTGAATACCACTACGGGTATCAATATTCTTGCTATCATTTCTTGATCAAACTTGATTGAAGATACGTTTTCATTGCCTGCACGGGCACTCCTCTGCGCTGTGCATAGTCGCGAAGCTGGTCGTCTCCTATCCGTCCCAGTTCGAAATACCGCGACTTGGGATGTGCAAACATCAGCCCCGAGACACTGGCATGAGGCGTCATCATTCCGCTTGTGGTGAGCCGGATGCCCACCTGACTCATATCGATGAGCTGGTCGATGATGAAGTTGGCACTGGTATCGGGCAGCGAAGGATATCCTATAGCCGGACGGATGCCCTGATAGCGCTCCAGATGCTGGTCTTCGATGCTCAGCTGCTCGTCGGGAGCATAGCCCCAGATGCTGCGTCTCACCTCTTCGTGCAACTTCTCTGCCGTGGCTTCAGCCAACCGGTCGCAGAGTGTCTGTGCCATCATATTGAGGTAGTCGTCCGAGCGATATTTCTTCTCCAGACCGCCATCTACCGTCGTGCAGAAGATACCCAGCCGGTCTGTTATTCCACTACCCAGAGGACGGATGAAATCAGCCAGACAGAGATTGGGTTCTCCCTGAGCCGCCGGATGCTGCTGTCGGAGCATCGGGAAGCGGACTTTCTGCCCTTCCAGCCAGATATCATCCCCCTCGCTGTTCGCCTCGAAGAGTCCGAAGACGGCATAGGTATGATATTCGCCTTCCCATGAATGGAGCATATCGAGCGCCTCAGCCTTCATTTTTTCCTTTTCCTCTCGAGGTTTGCCGCTCAATCCCCAGGCATGATAGAAATATAGCCAGTTGATATATGGCTCAATTTCGCTTATATTGTATACTATTTTTCGCATCCGATACGATATTTTATTTTACAATCCCCGTAAGATTTCCCTTTTCAGGAATTGCTTCTGAACTCCAGTTCCTCTCCTCTGCAAGCGGCATCAAACACGCCTTTGTTATAGATCAGATGACCGTTACAGAAAGTCAGTTCCACTTTCCATGCAAATTCATCACCCTCTACAGGGCTCCATTTACACTTGCTCTGAATCACCTCTGCGGTCACCTTCCAAGGCTCTCCCTTGCGCACCACAACGACATCTGCCTTATAACCCGGACGCAGGAAGCCGCGCTGACTGATATGGAACAGACGGGCTGGATTATGGCACATCAGTTCAACCAGACGCTCGATACTGATTACCTTTTCGTCAACAAGTTTCAGCATGCTTACCAGCGAGAACTGTACCATTGGCATACCTGATGCAGCCTTGGCACAACCGCCCTGTTTATCCTTCAACTGATGAGGAGCATGATCGGTACCTACTACAGTTATCTTACCATTACTCAGCGCCTTGCGCAAAGCATCGCGATCAGCAGTGGTCTTTACTGCAGGGTTGCATTTGATGCGTGCGCCCTTCACAGCGTAATCTTTATCCGAGAACATGAGATGAGCCACAACAGCCTCGCCTGTAATATTTTCATCCTTACCAAAGAACTCCAGTTCCTTAGCCGTAGTAACGTGAGCAATATGGAGATGCGCCCCGCTTTCCTTAGCCAGCTGCACCGCCAGACGGCTGCTTTCATAGCAAGCCTCCTCGCTGCGTATTTCCGGATGATGTTCTACGGCAGGATCCTCACCCCATTTCTGCTTAGCCAGCTGCATGTTGCGGTTGATGATTTCGGTATCCTCACAGTGGGTCATCACCGGCAAATCCAGTTCTTTCGCCTTCTTGAAGATAGCCTGCAGTGCCTCATATTTATCCACCAGCATATTGCCCGTACTGGAGCCCATAAAGAGCTTGATGCCCGGAACACGATGCGTATCGAGCTGCTCAAAATAATTTACATTATCATTGGTAGCACCAAAGAAGAAACTGTAGTTCACATGACTCTTCTCAGCACCCAGCTGCCGCTTTGCCTGCCAGGCCTCCAGAGTGGTAGTCTGAGGTACCGTGTTAGGCATCTCAAAATAACTGGTCACACCACCAAAGGCAGCAGCGCGGCTTTCGCTCTCGATGTCAGCCTTCTGCGTAAGTCCCGGCTCACGGAAGTGAACATGATCATCAATCACACCCGGCAAAACAAAACACCCCGAGGCATCGATGACTTCATCGTAATTGCCACGGGGTGCCTCGCCTTCATATATCTCCTTGATAAATTCACCATCCAACAAGAGGTCGCCCACAAAAGAGCGACCCTCATTTATAATGGTTCCATTCTTGATTAATTTCATATTACTAAACTTATAAAATGAAGAGTTTTACAAGATGTTAATGCCCAAGACCTTGAAAGAGCCCTGTTTCTACTCCTGACCTTCCTGTTTTTCAGGAATCGTAGGCGCAGCCAGTTCGTTGGCTGTAGGTGCCGGAGCCGCATCAGGATTTACCTGTGGAGCCGCTTCCATCTCTGGCTGCATGCCGCTCTGGGCATCTCGTGTACCGTTCATAATCTCCTGATTCTCTTGAGCTTTCTTATAATAGTCCTTTACATAAGGATCATTCTTGAAATAGTCGGTAGCCTTGCTCATGATATCCTCAATCCAAGGAGAGAGCATCGGATACTGGTTGCCCATTGTAACGAGGAAGAAGACGCCCGGTCCCAGCACATTGTTGAAGTTGTCGGTAACAAACGAAGTGATGAGCTTGTCTTCCTGCTCAGAGAGGCGGATGGATTCCTCGTTCAGATGCTTGTTGACAGCCACCATATCGCTACCGTTCATGATAGCCTGGTCGTGCTTGTGTACCAGTTCGCGCAACTGATTCTGAATCTGCTGGTATTTCTTGAAGAATCCGAAGAGCTTATCGTTCATAGGAGTACCGCTTACCACCTGCTGTGTATCATCGAGCTTCACCGTAATGCTTCCACTCTCCAGCACCAGCGGCAGCACAGGGTCATCATCCATGAAGATATTCGCCATCTTCATAGAGTCGACAGAACCCTGAAAATGGAACTGTCCGTGCACTACATCGCAAGAATCCAAGTTCTTGAAATCGTTGTTTTCCAGTATCTTAAGGTACAGCATGCGTCCGTCCAGAGTACTTACGTTAGAAGTACCCGAGATATCGTAACTGTTGGCACAAGATGCAAGTGCCATCAAGGCAATGAATGCGTAAAATATTCTATTCATAAGCTATCTATATCACTTTCGGTGAACAAAAGTACAATCTTAATTTGAACTGACGAAATAAATTGCAGCAATTTAATTCATTCTTACAAGATTTATGTTTTGTTTGCACTCCTACTGGCCACCGAAAGCTTTTTTCTCGTCCTTTCTATATTACTGATTGTTTTCCTTCTTCAGTTCATGAGAGATGCGATGCGTGGTATACAGTTCCAGCAGGGCTGCGATGAGAAGGAAGACTACCCACTTATTATAGAAATAGGTGATATAGGTCTCATAATTCTCAAACCAGCGGCGCAGGAAAGCATACACCGTATCTACCATCGAGATGCCTGAGAGCACGAAGAAGATGTCTGCCACATACTGCATGCGCTTCAGGCGGTGGATTACCAGCGAAGACCCCTCATAGAACTGCATCGCCTGCATTACACTGAAGAGTATGGTGCCCAGCAGGAAACCCCAGCTCGTTACCTGCACCAGCTGCGGATGTGAAAAACCAAATGCGAAGCAAGCCGCACCGACAACCATCAGCACGCCGCCCAGCAAGAAAATAGCACTTTCCAGTTTACTCAATTGTTTCATTTTCGTCTTGTTCGTTAGTTTTTTCCGGAATATCCGAACTCAATACAAAGATGTCTTCATCATCAGCCTTCATGAAATAACGCTGGCGGGCTATCTTCTCAAATGCCCGCGCACCATGCTGCATATCACGCAGGGTATGCTTGTCGCTTTCATACTGCTCACGATATTTTTCTATCTCCGAACGGAGCGTAGCTATCTCTATCTGGTACTTTATGTGCTGTCTTACACTATTGTCGTCAACTACACCAACTACCAGAACACCCGCTACAATCACTATAAGATACTTATAATGAGCGAGATAATTCCATATAATACCAAGTTTTTTACTCATTTCTTCCGAATTTGTTTGCAAAGATAATATTTTTTTGTTATCTTTGCATCATCAATTAAGAAAAAATAATGGAAGAGTATATAGTTTCTGCAAGAAAGTACCGTCCGATGACCTTCGATTCGGTTGTCGGACAGAGTGCATTGACCACCACTTTGAAGAATGCAGTGAAGAGCGGCAAGCTGGCGCACGCCTATCTTTTCTGCGGTCCGAGAGGTGTGGGAAAGACCACTTGTGCCCGCATTTTTGCGAAGGCAATCAACTGCGAGCACCCTCGTGAAGACGGCGAGGCATGCAACGAATGTGAGAGCTGCCGTGCCTTCAATGAGCAGCGTTCCTACAACATCTTCGAGTTGGATGCCGCCAGCAACAATGGTGTTGACCAGATTAAGGTTCTGATGGAGCAGACCCGCATCCCGCCTCAGGTGGGCAAGTATAAGGTGTTTATCATCGATGAGGTCCACATGCTCTCTACAGCCGCCTTCAACGCCTTCCTCAAGACGCTGGAAGAGCCGCCTCAGCATGTCATCTTCATCCTCGCCACTACCGAGAAGCATAAGATTCTGCCTACCATCCTGAGCCGATGCCAGATTTACGACTTCGAGCGAATGACGGTAGCCAATACCATCAACCACCTGAAGATGGTGGCTGAGAAGGAAGGCATACAATATGAAGAGCAGGCGCTCGCCGTGATAGCCGAAAAGGCAGACGGAGGTATGCGCGATGCCCTCTCTATCTTCGACCAGGCTGCCAGCTTCTGCATGGGCAACATCACTTACCAGAAGGTAATCGAGGACCTGAACGTGCTCGACAGCGACAACTATTTCCGTCTGGTAGACCTGGCTCTGGAGAACAAGGTGGCCGAGATGATGGTAACACTCGACGGCATTCTGAGCCGCGGTTTCGATGGCGGCAACATGATACAGGGGCTTGCCCAGCATGTGCGCAATGTGATGATGGCGAAGGATCCTCAGACCCTGCCTCTGCTCGAGACCAGCGACGACCAGAAAGCCAAGTTCCAGGCTCAGGCCCAGAAGGCACCTACACCTTTCTTATATAAGGCGCTGGAACTGATGAACCAGTGCGATATCCATTACCGCGCCAGCAGCAACAAGCGATTACTGGTAGAGCTCACCCTGATACAGATAGGCCAGATTACGCAGCCTGAGGATCAGGATGTGCCTAGTGCGGGGCGTACGCCCAATAGATTAAAATCCCTGTTTCAGAAACTCCTGGCTCAGTCTAAGCTTGCCTCTCAGGGTGCAGGTTCTGAGCCTTCCGGCAGCAGCGAAAACCGGTCTTCACAGCCGGGAGCGTCTGCTGCTACAGCTACTGCTGTGCCTTCGTCAGGGGCACCGACAGCCGCTCCTGCAGCCTCCAATGCTGCATCTTATTCTGCATCTGCCACCGCAGCCGCATCTGCCTCTCCAGAAGGCTCAGCCGCTGCCGGAACTGCTACTGATGCTGCATCGCCTCACAAGCCACGACTCAAGAATATCAAGCTGGGCGGCATAGGCATGACTTTCTCTAACCTGAAGAAGAGGGAGGAGAACCAGCGCCGCCTGCACAGTCCGTATGATGATACCAATGAGGAAAAAGCGACCATCACGGGCGACCAGAACGAGTTCACCCAGGAGCAGGTGGAAGCAACATGGTTCAGTATGTGCATGAGAATGCAGAACAAGCTGGATTTCATAGGTTTAGCCAACCGCATGAAGAGTATTGTACCGAAGATAACCAACTATCCGCAGATAGAGGTTATCATCAACAACCAGCTCTTATTAGATGACGTTTTGAACATCAAGAACCGCATTCTCAAGACTTTCGTCTTAGGTCTTCACAACAGCGAACTGAGCATCAGCTACCGCCTTGCCGACCAGGAAGAGGTAGGCAAGGTTCTGACCAAGAATGAAGTTCTGGAACTTCTTATGGAGAAGAACCCTGCGATGAAAAAACTCACAAAGGACCTGGATCTGGTTATGACGTAAAAGACACTTCACACGATACGAAATTCTCCACTCCATGTAGGACAACCTATACGGAGTGGAGAAACTAGTACTATCTTCCCCCAAATGCTGCCATTATACCCGGGCGTATGATGCCCAAGAGGTTATTCAGTATTCAGTATTCAGTTTTTTTCGCGATAGTTACCTTTTATATGGTTACAAATTGTAAGTAATTATTTTATATTATATATATATATTATTATATATATAATATACTATCTATACAGAGAGTGGTAACAACAGCGAAAAAAACTG
>ERZ1023834.73-NODE-73-length-23144-cov-100.570142_pt1 | contig 23144 bp, 23 predicted proteins | sample MGYA00380382_ERZ1023834 | MGnify/ENA primary metagenome ERZ1023834 (study PRJEB33179, sample SAMN07449066) | human gut metagenome | biome: Human-gut; feature: Human associated habitat; material: Faeces | host: Homo sapiens | place: India:Kasaragod | collected... | reverse complement strand
GGCTCTCAGGATAGCGGCGATGGGCTTGAATAAAGCCCTCGCCTGAGGGCCGCCCCGCAGGAGCGCCTAACGGGGGTGCGTCTCTCCCTAACACCTAGCGGAAGCTAGCGCATTCCCCCACCAAGTCAACATTCAACACTCAACATTCAACATTAAAAAAGTCAACATTAAAATAAAGATTATGAAAGCAAATACTTGGAAAACGATTTTGCAGATTGCAATCTCCGTCCTTACAGCCATCGCTACTACGCTCGGAGTTACCAGCTGCAGCCTTTAAAGGTAAAAAAGTAAAAAGGTAAAAAGGTAAAAAAGCCTAGCGGGATGTCAAGCCAGCAAGGCTGCTCTTTAAAGGTAAAAAGGTAAAAAAGCCTAGCGGGATGTTAAGCCAGCAAGGCTGCTCTTTAAAGGTAAAAAGGTAAAAAAAGATGTTTTTTAAATTTTGATTCGACATAGCAAAGCCCCCGGTGCATAACGCATCGGGGGCTTTTTTATTTAGGTCTTAAGAACTGCTTTTAGCTATTTCTACAAAGAACAGAAGAAGGTAACCAGAAAGGGTACAGAAAAGTCAACACAGAAGCCATGGAAGATGGAAACGATGATGAAACTCTCGCCCGAATAGCGGGTGATGATAGGCAACGTTGTATCCATGGTCGTGGCTCCACCTACACTGATAGGTGCCAGTTTGCCGAAGTATTTTGCCAGCAGCGGAGCACACAGCAGGGTGAGAATCTCGCGGAAGATGTTGGCAAGAAGGGCGATGGTTCCCAGTTCGGCGCCCCGGTATTCGGTGATGAAGATACTCGAAAGTGAGTAATATCCGAATCCTGAACCTATAGCCAGACAATCGGTAAGCTGGCGGTGGCTCAAGAGGAGAGATACGGCTGCACAACCTGCCAGCGTACCCAGAATGGTCATCACAGGGAGCATCATCAGACGGGGATTCACCTTCTTGAAACTCTTCAGCACAGAGGTGTCGCAACCGATGCTGATACCTACGCAGAACATCAGGCAGCAGAGTGCACAATAGCTCACGTCGCTATCCAGAAGACCTGCCGGAATCACATCACACAAACCTACGATGATACCCAGAACAAAGAAGCTTACGATAATCAAACTGCCTTTCATGCCTTGCCTCCTTTCCCGGTTTCAGCGTGAGCCGACGATTTAGCCTGCCTTGCTGTAACATACTTCCACAATGCCCAAGCAAAGAGTGCACTACCCAGACTGCCTCCCAAGGTCAGGGCTATCGCCTCAAGTCCCAGGGTCTGAAGACCGCTGATGATACGAGGGTTAGAACCTACCTCAATACCGAGCAGGAACAGGAGTACCCATATCAGCGCCGTGATGATACGGCCGATAAAACTCATTTTCTTGTTGCGGAGCAGATAGCCGGTACCTATTCCGCATAGCATAATCATTACTATCTTGAGCATTGTTTCTTGTTTTTCTTCTTTTTATTGTCCGTTTTTATGAATTACCTTACCATAAAAAACGGATTCCCGGTCGTATTATTGCTAAACAGACAAACTTTTCAAGTAATTGCGTCTGATCATAATGCTTACGTTTAGTTATACAAATAAGTTTCAAATAACCTATGTTTTCAGGTTTTGTCACAAGGTAATACAAACGTTTTCATAAAAAGTACCAAAGAATCTTCATCATTAACTCTCTTTAACACGAAGTCGTGTTCCTCATTCCATTTTTCTTTGTACTTTAGCACCCCGAAAAGAAAAAGGATATAAAATATGAGCAACGGTTTATTACTTTGGATAGACGACGAGATAGAACTTCTCAAGGCACACATCATCTTTCTGGAAAAGAAAGGATACGAAGTGCAGACGGTAAGCAACGGCCCTGATGCCATTGAACTTTGCCGCCAGCAGACCTTCGACCTCATCCTGCTCGATGAGATGATGCCGGGACTCAGCGGACTGGAAACCCTGCTACGCATCAAGGACATCCAGCCTGCCACACCGGTAGTGATGTGCACCAAGAGCGAAGAAGAAAACATCATGGACCAGGCAATCGGTTCAAAGATAGCCGACTATCTGATTAAACCCGTAAACCCGAACCAGATTCTGCTCTCGCTCAAGAAGAACATCCACCGCAAAGACATCGTGGCGGAGGTGACGCAGAGCGGATACCAGCAGGACTACCAGCAGATAGCCATGCAGATGATGGAATGCAGAAGTGCGGAAGACTGGATGGAGATTTACAGGCGACTGGTAAGCTGGGAACTGAAGCTGAGCGATACGGCAAGTCCGATGGCTGAGATGCTGGGCATGCAGAAGGAAGAGGCTAACCAGGGTTTCGCCAAATACATAGCCAAGAACTATCTCGACTGGGTGAGTCCCGACAACAGAGACCGCCATCTGATGAGCCCCGACATCTTCAAGCGCAAGATATTCCCGCTGCTCGATGAGGGCAAGAAGGTGTTCCTGATTGTGATAGATAACTTCCGCTATGACCAGTGGCGCATGCTGGCAGAAGACATCGGCGACCTGTTCGACATCGATGAGCAGCTCTACATGAGCATCCTTCCTACCGCCACGCAATATGCACGCAACGCCATCTTCAGCGGTCTGATGCCGAACAAGATAGCCGAAATGTTCCCTGACCTCTGGGTAGATGAGGACGAGGAGGAAGGCAAGAACCTCAACGAGGCGCCGCTGATACAGACCCAGATAGAGCGATTCAGGAAGCACTATACCTTCAGTTATCACAAGGTGAACGATTCGCAGGGTGCCGACCGCTTCCTGGAGCATTACAACGAATGCCGGAACAACGACCTGAACGTGCTGGTGATTAACTTCATCGATATGCTCTCTCACGCGCGTACCGAATCTAAGATGGTGCGCGAGCTTGCCAACAACGAGAGTGCCTACCGCAGCATCACGCAGAGCTGGCTCCGCCATTCGGTTTTCTCCGAGCTCTTCAAGCTCCTTTCGCAGAGCGATTACCAGGTAGTGCTCACCACCGACCACGGCAGCATCAGGGCTTCGAAACCAATCAAGATTGTAGGCGACCGCAATACGAACACCAACCTGCGCTACAAGCTGGGCAAGAATCTGGCTTACCAGAGCAAGGAAGTTTTCACCATCAAGGAGCCTCAGCGTGCCCAGTTGCCGGCACCTAACCTGAGTACCTCGTATGTATTTGCCACGGGCGACAGTTTCTTCGCCTATCCGAATAATTACAACTATTATGTGCAATACTACAAGGATACCTTCCAGCACGGCGGCATCTCGATGGAGGAAATGCTCATACCGCTCATCACGCTGACACCGAGAAAAAGGTAATGTCAGTTAATAGTTGATAGTTAACAGTTTATAGAAAACATATATGAAGATAAAAATTGACTCATTAGACACGATCCATGAAGCAGCCAAGGAATTTCTGCAGAACATGGGCGACGGCAAGGTCTTTGCCTTCTATGGCAAGATGGGAGCCGGAAAGACAACATTTGTAAAAGCCATTTGCGAAGAACTGGGCGTAGAAGATGTCATCACATCTCCTACCTTCGCCCTCGTAAACGAATATACAGCGGGCGACGGCTCACCTGTCTACCACTTCGATTTCTACCGCATCAAGAAACTCGAGGAGGTATACGATATGGGCTACGAAGATTATTTCTACAGCGGCAACCTCTGTTTCCTGGAGTGGCCGGAACTGATAGAAGAACTGCTGCCGGAAGACTGCACCAAAGTGACTATCACCGTAGAAGAAGACGGAACAAGAAGCGTAGAATGGTAAGCCTCCGACAGCCCCGAACAAAAAAAAGCATCTGGCTGAGAATATGTTTTCTCAAGCCAGATGCTTTTATCATTTCCTATCCGGGCTGATTACAGGAGAGCCTGGAACTTCTCGGTAAGGGTTGCCTTAGAGGCTGCGCCAACATACTTATCTACCAGCTGGCCACCCTTGAAGAAGAGGATGGTAGGGATATTACGAACACCAAACTCCATAGCGATGTCGTCGTTCTCCTCTACATCACACTTGCCTACTACCAACTTGCCGTCAAACTCCTCAGCAAGTTCTGATACGATAGGAGCAATCTGGCGGCAAGGACCGCACCATGTTGCCCACAAATCTACTACCAATGGCAGTTCGCCATTCTTGTAGCTCTCGAAATTCTCGGTTGTAATTGTTACTTCCATTTTTCTATACCTTTTTATATTAAAACTAAAATTACTTCTAATTAATCTGATAGCTCATCTTAGGATGCTGCTCGATATACTGGATGAGGGCATGGCCCACACCCACCGTATGTTCACGGGCACGCATCAGCAGATAGGTATTGCTGTCAACATCATGTATCTGGAAAAAGAGCTGCGCCTTGCCCTCGTCATTCTCCAGAATAGTCTGCAGGTCGCTGACCATCGTTTCATCTATCGCATCGCTCTCCACATTGATGGTGAAGCGGTCGATGCGGTTCTCCTTGACCGTCTGCAGATACTCTACATTGCCTATCTGGAAATCGAGATAGTTGGCATTGCCGTAACGGGAAACGCACTTGGCGGTGATGTAGATGGTGCTGCCTTCAACCATGATGCCGCGCCACTTGCCCCAGTCTTCGCCAAAGAGAGCCAGCTCGCCTGAGCCCTCAAAGTCTTCGAGCGTAACGAAACCGCACGGCTTGCCCGTCTTGGTAAACTTCGACTTCACACCCGTGATGATGCCGCCCAGCACCACATCCTCCTTCTTTGCCAGCTCCTGCTTGTCGCCCAGTTCAGAACAATGGGTATTGCAGAGGGAGTTGAGGATAATGCTGTACTCATCGAGCGGATGGGCAGAAAGATAGATACCCACAAGCTCGCGCTCACGGTTCAGACGTTCGATGGTGCTCCAGCTCTCAGCATCAGGAATAGGCGGCGTAGCTATCTCTATCGCCTCGGTACCGCCAAAGAGTGAGTTGGCAGCCTCGTGCTGTTCCTGCTGGAAGAGCTGACCGTAGCGCACCAGCGTATCGAGGAAGGTTTCGCCCTTGTTGTTCTTGCCGAAGAACTGCTCGCGACGGATGCCGAAGCTGTCGAAACCGCCACTCAGCGCCAAGGTTTCGAAAGCCTTGCGGTTTACGCTGGAGTAATCTACACGCTCGGCAAAATCGAAGATGCTCTTATAAGGTCCGTTCTTCAGTCGCTCTGCCACGATGGCATCGGCTGCCGGAGCACCCATACCCTTGATGGCTGAAAGACCGAAACGTATCTCTCCATGCTCGTTCACACCGAACACGCGGTAACTCTCGTTCACATCCGGTCCCAAGGTCTTGATGCCCATCGACTGGCACTCCTCCATCAGCTTGGTGATTTCGGTAATCTGTGCAAAGCGTCGGGTCATCAGCGCCGCCATGTATTCGGCAGGATAGTGCGCCTTGAGATAGGCAGTCTGATAGGCTACCCACGAATAACAGGTGGCATGAGACTTGTTGAAGGCGTAGGAAGCAAACTTCTCCCAGTCGCCCCATATCTTCTCCAGCACCTTCGGGTCGTGGCCGTTCTCCTGTCCCTGCTTGATAAACTTAGGCTTCATCGCATCTACGATAGCCTTTTTCTTCTTACCCATCGCCTTACGCAGGGCATCTGACTCGCCTCGGGTGAAGCTCGCCAACTGACGGGAGAGAAGCATCACCTGCTCCTGATAGACCGTGATGCCGTAGGTATCCTTCAGATACTTCTCCATACACGGAATATCGTAGGTAATCGCCTGCTTGCCGTTCTTGCGGGCAATGAAATCAGGGATATAATCCATAGGTCCCGGACGGTAGAGGGCGTTCATGGCGATGAGGTCCTCGAATACCGTAGGCTTCAGCTCACGGAGATACTTCTGCATACCCGGCGACTCGAACTGGAAGGTTCCGATGGTCTGACCGCGCTGGTAGAGCTGATAGGTCAGCTCGTCATCGATAGGGATGGTATCGAGGTCAACGACATCGCCCGTAGTCTGCTTGATAACCTTGCATGCCTCCTTCATCTCGGAGAGGGTCTTCAAGCCCAGGAAGTCCATCTTAATCAGACCGGTGGTCTCGATGACATGGCCGTCGTACTGCGTTACCGCCGTCTTCAGTCCCGGGAAATCAGGGTCATCGGCAGTAGATACAGGCACCCAGTTGCTGATAGGGTCGCGGCAGATGATGAATCCGCAGGCATGGATACCCGTGCCTCGGATGGTTCCCTCGAGCATCTTGGCATACTTGATGGTATTGCTCTCGCGGGGATCGTTGGAGAACTCTGCCTCGCGCAGCTCTGGGGTATATTTGATGGCATTGGTCAGGTTCATCTTGGCACCGTCAGGCAATCGGTCTGGGATAGCCTTGCAGAGTGCATTCGCCTTATCCAACGGCAACTTCTCTACACGCGCCACGTCCTTGATGGAGTTCTTCGTCGCCATGGAACCATAGGTAATGATATGGGCACAGTTCTCATGACCGTACTTATCCATTACCCAGCGCAATACCTTGCCTCGGCCGTCATCATCAAAGTCGGTATCAATATCCGGAAGGTTCACACGGTCTGGGTTCAGGAAACGCTCAAACAGGAGGTCGTACTTCAATGGGTCAATCTTGGTAATGCCCAAGCAGTAAGCCACCACCGAACCTGCCGCAGATCCACGGCCCGGGCCCACCATCACGCCGAGTTCCTCGCGCGCCGCCCTGATGAAGTCTGACACGATGAGGAAGTAGCCCGGGAAACCCATGGTCTTCATCACGTGGAGCTCGAAGTTTACATGCTCGTCTACATTCTCGGGCAGCGGGTCGCCATAAAGCTTTTTGGCTCCCTCGTAGGCAAGGTGGCGCAGATATTCTGCCTCAAACTTGATACGGTATATCTTATCGTAACCGCCCAATCGGTCGATTACCTTCTGACCTTCCTCTGGTGGCAGCGGGTTCTTGCCGTTCTCATCAGAGGTAAACTCCTTGTAGAGGTCTTCTTCTGATACCTTCTGTCGCAACTGCTCCTCGGTACCGAAACTCTCAGGAATCGGGAAGAAAGGCATGATAGGACCATGGTCGATGCTGTAAATCTCCACCTTATCCAATACTTCGAGGGTATTGGAAAGCGCTTCGGGGATATCCGAGAACACCTCGTTCATCTCCTGGCGGGTCTTGAACCATTCCTGCTTGGAATAGCGCATACGGTTAGGGTCGTCGAGATCCTTGCCGGTAGCGATACAGAGCAGATGGTCGTGGGCCTCGGCAGTTTCCTTATCCTCGAAGTGGCAGTCGTTGGTGCACACCAGTTTGATGTTAAACTCCCTTGCCATCTTGATAAGTTCCTTGTTGGCACGCTGCTGCAACTCGTAAGCCTCGCGGTTGGCAAGCAGACTGGGATCATCGGGCACTTTATGGCGCTGGAGCTCGAGATAGTAATCATCGCCAAAGAGGTTGTGGTACCACTGGCAAGCCTCGCGGGCTCCTTCCAGGTCACCATGCAGAATCTTGGATGGCACCTCGCCTGCAATACATGCCGAACAGACGATGAGGTCTTCGTGATACTTCTCCAGATCGGCACGGTCGGTTCGTGGGCGCATGTAGTAACCATCCACCCACGAATTGCTCACCAGCTTGATGAGGTTCTTGTATCCATTATAATTCTTGGCAAGTACAATGAGGTGATAACCGCTCATATCGCCCTTATCCTTCTCTCGGTCGGCTTTGGTTCGGCGTGCCACATACATCTCGCAGCCTATGATAGGCTTGAAAGGTTCGAGTCCCTCCTTCTTACGGTCTTTATTAATCTTGCCGCAATAGTCGGTGAGTTCCTTGATGCCGAACATCACACCGTGGTCGGTTACCGCCATACCCTTCATGCCGTCCTTGATGGCCTTATCTACCAGATGCGGTATCTTCGACTGGCCGTCGAGGATGGAGTATTGGGTGTGTACATGCAAATGAACAAAATCTTCCATTATCTGTTTAAAATTCGAATTTTGACAACAAAGTTACGGCGAAATATTGAAAAAGCCAAAAGAAATATGCGAAAATATTGAAAAAGGTAAAAGAAACCCACAAAAAATTTGCAAAAGTGATAAAAATGACGTACCTTTGCACCAATAAAAACTTAATCCTACTATATGGGACAGAAAATAAAGAAATTAAAGAAGATAAGATTGCACCGCGAAGGTACCGATCAGCTGGTTACCGGAGCGATAGCGTTAGTAGCCATTGCGGCTATATTGTGGACAACCTTAGACAACAAGATTCCGTTCTGGGCTTTTGTTGTTGTGTTCGGTACGGTATATGGTATCGTGCTCAACTTCTACCGTTGTCCTGTCAGATACCTCAACGTAGAGGATACTTCGAAACTGGTAGTAGCACCAGCCGACGGAAAGATTGTGGTGATAGAAGAGGTGGAGAATGCTCCCTACTTCGGTGACCGCCGCCTGATGATTTCCATCTTCATGAGCCTCTGGAATGTTCATGCCAACTGGTTCCCGGTGGATGGTAAGGTAAAATTCGTGAAGCATGTGGACGGCAACTACCACAAGGCTTGGCTGCCTAAGGCTAGCGAGGAAAACGAGCATGCCGACGTGATGATTACCACACCTGAGGGAGTGGATGTACTCTGCCGACAGATTGCCGGTGCAGTGGCACGCCGCATCGTAACCTATGCCAAGGAAGGGGAAGAATGCTTCATCGACGAGCACCTGGGATTCATCAAGCTGGGTTCACGCGTGGATGTCTACCTGCCTGTAGGTACAGAAGTATGCGTAAAGATGGGACAGTCAACTACTGGCGACCAGACCATCATCGCTAAATTGAAATAACATATTGACAGATAGAGGGCAAGCCGGAACATACTTCCGGCTTTCACTCTATCATAATATACTGTAAAGAAATGAGTATCAAGAAACATATTCCAAACACGATAACCTGCTGCAACCTGGTTTCGGGCTGCATCGCAACATCGTTTGCCTTCGGCGGTAACCCAAAGATGGCATTGTTATGGATTATCATCGGAGCCGTATTCGACTTCTTTGACGGCATGAGCGCCCGCCTGCTGCACGTTTCATCGCCAATAGGCAAGGAGCTCGATTCGCTGGCAGATGACGTAACCTTCGGTGTGGCTCCTGCCACCATCGTATTCTCACAACTCTTTGTGATGGAATATCCGGGTTTTCTGGAGCCTTTGCGCCCATGGCTGCCTTACGCAGCCTTCATCATCGCAGCCTTCTCGGCATTGCGACTGGCTAAGTTTAATCTTGATGAGCGCCAGACTACCTCTTTCATCGGTGTTCCTACACCAGCCAACGCCCTGTTCTGGGGTTCGCTGATTGTGTTCAATCCAAGCTGGCTCGAAGGGTATTCATGGTCGGTATTCATCATTCTGGCTCTGATTCTCATCACCAGCTATCTGCTGGTTTGCGAGATGCCTCTTTTCGCCTTGAAGTTCAAGCAGTGGGGTTTCAAGGGCAATGAGGTGAAATATGGCTTTGCCGCGCTCACCATCATCATCCTCGCTACTTCGGTAGCACTCGATGGTCTGACCGGTTTCCTCACCGGCTGGTGGCTTGTCATCGTGGCATACGTCATCATCTCGGCGATTATTTATCTGAAGAAGACGAAATAGAAGAAATCCCCTTTATTGGGATATTTAGGTATTTAGGTAGATTGTTAACTGAAAAATGCGGCTAGATGTGAATCCAGTCGCATTTGCTTTTTTCTTCCTGTTGAGAGAGATGATTAGTTGTGTACGAGCGTACCAATCTCCTCACCATCCATCACCTTCTTGAGGTTACCTACTACATCCATATTGAACACGTAGATAGGAAGGTTGTTTTCCTTACACATGGTGGTAGCAGTCAAATCCATTACCTTCAAGCCCTTGGTGTAAATCTCATCATAGGTAATGTCCTTGAACTTGGTAGCTGTAGGATCCTTCTCAGGGTCGGCGGTATAGATGCCGTCTACACGGGTACCCTTGAGCATCACGTCAGCCTCGATTTCGATACCGCGGAGAGAAGAACCGGTATCGGTAGTGAAGTATGGACTACCTGTACCTGCAGAGAAGATGCAGATATAGCCTGCCTCCATCGCCTCAATCGCCTTCCACTTGGTGTAGAATTCGCCGATAGGCTCCATGCGGATGGCAGTAAGCACCTTGTTCTTAACACCCAAGGCTCCGAGTGCGCTGCTCAATGCCAGGGAATTGATAACGGTAGCACACATGCCCATCTGGTCGCCCTTGACACGGTCGAAACCCTTCTGGCTTCCACTCAAACCGCGGAAGATGTTACCACCACCAATCACAATGCCTATCTGAACGCCCATCTCATGGACCTCCTTTATCTGCTTAGCATAATCACTCAGGCGCTCAGGGTCGATGCCGAAGCTCTGCTTGCCCATCAGACTCTCGCCGCTCAATTTCAAAAGAATTCTTTTAAACTTTGCCATAATATAGTGTTTAATGTTTATTGTTTAATGTTTACTGAAGGGATTAGAAACTTAATTTCTCCGAACGCATACGAGCGTATCACTCCCTTCTTGTCATGAAGGATGAGATGACCATCGTCCTCCACCTCTACGAAGGCGCCCTCGAACTTACCGTCCTTATCCTCATACCAGTGATAGCCCTTGCGACGGTAGAGAGAAAGATGATAGAGTCCCGACACATCCATATAGTCGGCACGACGCAGAAGTTCGTAGTATTTGCAGAAAGCCTCAATCACCTTCTGCAGCACCTCTTCCCTATCCACCTCATGGCCCAGAATCTGAGCCAGAGATACAGGGTTGGGCGCATCGCTGTGGAACTCAGTCTGATTGACATCAATGCCGATACCGAAGATGCAGCGCTTGATGCCCTTGGAGTCGATGGCAGTCTCTATCAGCGTGCCACTGATTTTCTTGTCATACCAGTACACATCATTCGGCCATTTCAGCGTAATGCCGTCCGTATAGGAATCAAGAGCGTCCTTCACGGCGAGCGCACCAGCCTCGGAAAGGAGGAACTGCTGGCGCAAAGGTACCCACTTAGGACACATCATCATACTGAAGAGGAGGTTCTTGCCCGGCTCACTCTCCCAGGTATGCACGCCCTGTCCCCTGCCTGCTGTCTGATAGTCAGCAATGGCAATGGTCAGCGCATCTTCATCGTAAGTATCCAAATTCTTCAGGAAGGCATTCGTGGAATCCACTTCCTTTAATCGTATAATCTTCTTTTCCATGTCTATATAATAATGTATAGCGAATCACAACGGGTTATCCAATCAGCAACGGGTTGAAGGCATCCACAAGATGCTCGATGCGTTTCACCTGATGCCCTACCCCTACCACGGTAACAATATCAAAGCGAAGTTCTTTTTCCACCTTCTGTTCCTTGACGTAAGTATTGGCGGCTATTGCCAGATTACGCATCTTCCTGACATCTACGGCTTCCTCGGGCTGCTGGTATTCTTCACCCGAACGGGTCTTGACCTCTACCACAACCAGCGTCTTACCATCCGGCGAAACGGCAAGGATATCCAGATCCCGCTTGCCGGCTTTCCAGTCTCTGTCGATGACGACATAGCCTTCATTCTCGAGATAGAGAGTAGCCTCGTCTTCTCCCCATTTGCCTAATTCATTATGCTCTGCCATAGTCTATTTCCTTTATTTTGCACCAAAAGATGCTTTTACCTTGCAAAAATAACAAAAAAAGTCCACACTTCAAACTTTTTTATGTAATTTTGCACGAAAAACAATGGAAGATATCAAGAAAAAAGACGAAGCATACATGCGCCGTGCCCTGATGGAGGCTCAGGCGGCATTCGATGAAGACGAGATTCCGGTAGGCGCCATCATCGTTTGTAAAGACCGGATCATATCGCGTGCCCACAATCTTACGGAGATGCTGACCGATGTTACGGCTCATGCCGAAATGCAGGCCATCACTTCGGGAGCCAACATGCTGGGAGGAAAATACCTGAAAGACTGTACCCTCTACGTTACGGTAGAACCCTGCGTGATGTGCGCCGGAGCGCTGGGATGGGCACAGATCAGCCGCGTGGTATATGGTGCCAGCGACGAGAAAAGGGGGTATACAAAATATGCGCCCGATGCACTGCATCCTAAGACGACAGTTACATCGGGCGTATTGGAAGATGAGTGCCGCGCACTCATGCAGGATTTCTTTCAGAGAAAGAGATAATTACTTAACGAGCACTACAAGATACTTGCTGGTGCTCCAGAAAATCTGTGGATTGGTGATGCGGAGAGTATACTGCTTGTTAGCATCACGTACCAATGCATAAGAGCTTGATGGGTGGGTAGTGAGCAACTTAGCAGACTTTGACATCAACTTGATTTCAGAAATGTTGCGGATATCAACCTTGGTGAAATAACTCTTGTTGAAATTACCGGTCATTACCTTACCCTTTTCCATGATATGCTGCTCCTTCAACTCCTTCTTGGTACCGAATACGTACCAGGCAGTGTTGAGCTGCTTGTCCTGTGCATTGATTGTCTCTGTCTTCTGGCTGCTTTCAGTAGTAAGACGAGAGGTCTTGGTATTCAGATTGTTGATAGTCTCGTCGAGCGCTGCAATATGAATATCCTTTTTATCCAACTCCTCGCGAAGCACCTGGAGTTCCTTATCCTTCTGTGCAATCTGCGCCTGAAGGTTTGCGATGGTCTTCTTCAACTGGTCAGCCTGCAAAGAGCTGTTAGCCATCTGCTTCTGCAGTTTAGCCAGGAGTTCGCGGTTCTGCTGCATACGGGTAGCGATGAACTGAACATCCTCCTTGAGCTGCTGTCTCTTGCTGGCACCCTCACCGTTCTTTAGGAGAGTTACTCTGTGCTCAGCCTCACTGATCTGGTTCAGACCATCCTGGATTTCATTCAATGTACCCATCATATCGTTAATTTCGCTATCTTTCTGAGCGATGATACTGTTTAGCGAATCATTCTGCTGATTTGCCAAATCCTGGGTGTTGTTCTTGCCGTTGTTGCAACTGGTCAAGCAAAAAGCAGCTAAACATGCCGCAAATAATAGCTTTTTCATAATCATTTTCCTTTTTAATGTTTGATTTAAAAAATTATCTTTTCGCGTAAAACGCGTCGCTTCCTATACTTTATTCATTACTTTCTTCATCCCTGCGAGCCCCGTTTTTCTTCTGCCGGCGCTCTTCACGCTTCTTTTCCTTCATCTCCTCCTTGAGCTGTTTAGGATCTTTTCCTGCCAATACGATGACAAATTCACCCCTTGGTTCTGTCTCCTCAAAATGAGCGATAACCTCGGCAAGCGTACCCCTCACACTCTCCTCGTGAAGTTTGGATATTTCACGACAACAGCTCACCTGTCTGTCATCGCCGAAAACCTCGGCAAACTGCTGCAAGGTTTTCACCACACGATAAGGCGACTCATAGAAAATCATGGTGCGCACCTCATCCTTCAATGATTCAAGATAGGTCTGTCTGCCCTTTTTCTGCGGAATGAATCCTTCGAAGCAGAAACGGTCGCATGGCAAACCCGATGAAACGATGGCCGGTATGCATGCCGTAGGTCCAGGCAAAGTCTGCACCGTGATGCCTGCCTTGGCTGCCTCGCGGGCGAGGTAAAAACCAGGATCGCTGATACCCGGTGTTCCGGCATCGCTGATCAAGGCGATGGTTTCGCCACCCTTCAGTCGCTCTACGATGGCAGAAGATGTGCCATGTTCGTTAAACTTATGGTGAGCCACTAATCGATTTCTGATATCGAAATGCTTCAGCAGAACACTCGATGTTCGAGTGTCCTCAGCGAGTACCAAATCCGCTTCTTTCAGTATGCGAATGGCTCGCATTGTCATGTCCTCCATGTTACCAACTGGAGTCGGAACGATGTATAATGTGCCCATACTGACCGCAAATGTAGTTAATTAATCTTTCATAGCAAAAAAAAAACGCGTTTCTTTGCATTTTTTAAAACCTTATTATTAATTTTGCCCCCGAAATGACAGAAAATCTAATTGGGGAGGCACACCGTCCCGGAAGAATTGAAGTGGTGTGCGGATCGATGTTCTCCGGAAAAACAGAGGAATTGATCCGAAGAATGAAGCGTGCGAAGTTCGCCAAGCAGAAGGTGGAAATCTTTAAGCCGGCGCTTGACACTCGTTACTCCGAGGAAGATGTAGTGAGCCATGATCAGAACTCTATCCGGTCTACTCCTATTGAGTCCTCTGGATCGATACTGCTATTGGCTTCTGATATCGACGTGGTGGGTATCGATGAAGCCCAGTTCCTGGACAATGGGCTCGTGGAGGTTTGCAACGAACTCGCCAACCGTGGCGTGAGAGTCATCGTGGCAGGACTGGATATGGACTTCAAGGGAGTTCCCTTCGGTCCGATTCCTGCTCTCTGTGCCATCGCCGACGAGGTGACCAAGGTTCATGCCATCTGCGTAAAGTGCGGATCGGTTGCCTATGTGAGCCACCGGTTGGTCAATAACGACAAGCGGGTGCTTCTGGGCGAGAAAGATGAATACGAGCCACTCTGCAGAGAATGCTACCAGAAGGCGATTCTTAACGAAAAATTATAACAAAAGGAACAGTTATGGGAAAGGAGATTACATTTGATAAATTTATAAGATGGGCGGGTGTTACCCTCATCGTACTGGCCGTGCTCTACATGACCAATTATCTGAGCAGCGTACTGCTGCCATTCTTCATTGCATGGTTTTTCGCTTACCTGCTCTATCCGGTCGTGAAGTTTATCGAAAACAAACTCCACGTCAGAATACGTGCGCTGTCCATCCTCATCGCCATGGGAACGGCTATTGCTGTTATAGGAGGCGTGCTGTGGCTCATCATCCCTCCGATGATTGACCAGTTTGACAAACTCGGTGAGGTGTTGACACGATGGCTGCATCAGACGACTCATACCAACAACCTGACGGCGCTGATCAAAGACTGGCTGCAGGCCAACCAGGAACAGATAGAGCATTTTCTGAAAAGCAAGGACTTCAGCGATGCCATCAAGACCACCATGCCTAAGGTCTTCTCGGTAGTCAGCCAGACGGCAACGGTACTGATGAGTATCGTGGCATCGATGATTACCTTATTATATATGTTCTTCATCCTGCTCGATTATGAGACGCTGACAGCCAACTGGGTGAGAATCTTCCCTAAGAAGAACCGTCCGTTCTGGAGTGCGCTGATGAAGGATGTGGAGCGCGAGCTCAACAATTATATCCGTGGTCAGGGACTGGTAGCGCTCTGTATGGGCATCATGTTCTGCATCGGTTTTACCATCATCGGTTTCCCGATGGCGATAGGTCTGGGCATTCTCATCGGCATCATGGACCTGGTTCCGTATCTCCATACCTTCGCCCTCATCCCTACGGCATTCCTTGCCATGCTGAAGGCAGCCGACACAGGTCAGAACTTCTGGCTGGTATTCGGTCTGGCTGTTCTGGTGTTCTGTGTGGTGCAGGTCATCACCGACATGGTAGTTACCCCGAAGATTATGGGTAAGGCGATGGGATTGAACCCAGCCATTCTCCTCTTGAGTCTCTCGGTTTGGGGTGCACTTCTGGGTTTCCTGGGATTGATTGTAGCCCTTCCGCTCACAACGCTCATCATAGCCTACTGGCAGCGGTATGTAACGAAGGAGAAGCCGCAATATCATGAAGAAACGGGCAAAAATGTCCCGATTTCGGATAAAAATGAAGAAAATCATTAAAAATATGGCAAAATATTTGGTTATTTCAGATTTTTGCCGTACCTTTGCACTCGCTTTTGAAACATAAAGCAGAAGATTGACTCGCTAGCTCAGCTGGTAGAGCACAACACTTTTAATGTTGGGGTCATGGGTTCGAGCCCCATGCGAGTCACAGATCTTCAAGAAAAAGGCTTTCCATTACGGAAAGCCTTTTTTTTGTTATATCCTATTACTGGATATTGCAGAAATTCCTTTTTAAAACATTTCAGCCTTAGCCTCTACCCTCTTCTCAACATCATCCGGAAGCTGAGGGAAGAAATCATAGCCGGTAATACGCTCCACGTCATCTACTGAATTTACGAATTCCGTCTTCTTTCTGCCTTTCTGCGACTGGTTACGGCAGATAAAGCCGACGGCTTGCGGATTCTTGCCCGTATGAAGAACCACCTTGAAGAAGGCATCAGGCACTACCACCTTGTTCTTGCCCAACTTGCGATGCTCCTTATTCAGAAATATCGGTCCGCAGACAATATAAACCTTGCCATACTGCTTCGCCCAGTTGCGGCACTGCTGCTCTATCGTGTTCCATACCCCCGCATTCAGACTGTGGTTCTGCGGACACATATTGGTCATCAGGAAACATTCATCCATCGCCTGCTGACTCCATTTGTTGTCACCAGCCGGACACATGTGTCCCCTATCCAATCCACTGTTATAATAATCCGCCAAAGTACCCACGGGTGCCGGCATCTCCTCATCATCAGCAAACTTACCGCGCGGCAACTTACCAGATGCATGCTCCCCCGTCAGCGCCCAGGCTACCCAATTCGGCTGTCGCGTATCATGATTATAAGATACCGTATAAGCCAACCGATGCTTGATGGTTTCAGATACCTTAACCTTAGATACCGGAATCTCCAGACCCTGCGCCTCCAGATTCGCACCCTCTCCAGCAGTTTCCTGCTTATTCTCGGCAGACGATTCATCGCCCGCAGCATCAGCAGCCTCCTGCTTATTCTCCTTTACAACAAGTGCCTGATCTTCTGTTGCCAGCGAAGAGACCTTAGGCAAGACAGAAAACGCCACTACTGCGGCAATCGCCAACAGCCAAATCTTAAATGTACCTACTTTCTTTTTCATATCAGATTCATCATTATTTCATTTTCCATGAGACTCAGAGTCTACACTATTCATTCCGCTTTTAGGTGAATAATCCCTAAAATCTCCACAAAAGTAGTATTTTTATGCGAAAAAGAGAAAGAAAATCATAAATTTCTTGCGCATTTCAAAATAAAACACTAACTTTGCATCGCTATGTAGAACAAACCTAGACTTAATACAGTAAAAAGCTCAAACAACTAAGAACTGAAAGTCAAAGGTTACAATACATTGGCAAAAGTGCTCTATGAAATGGACAAGCGAAGAGCATTAACAGAGATTAACTAAAAGTGATGCAAGTTTCCCGCCATTTCTTGTTTTATACAAGGACTGAAGAGCCTCGGGCAACCATATCGGGGTACATTTAGGCTGAGAAATATGAGAAAATAAAAATCAAAACATAATAGCAAAATGAAAAAAATCAAATTATTCTCAATTGTAGCTGCCTTCGTTGCAGCTTTCGCATTCACTTCTTGTAATACAGGCGATGATAACAACAGCAATTATCAGCCGCTCACAAAAGCAGAAAAGGATGTTTGCTATCTCAAGACATCAGGTAGCCGCATGAGCAAACTCGCTTATATGAGCGATGAACATGTTACAGCAAAAGACGGAAAAAAGGAATATTACGACACATTAGATGTCGTTACATCTATCCACGGAGAAGGCAAAGATACTGTAATGACTGTTAACAACTTCCCTGTAAAGGTCTTCGCCCGTTACATTCCAGAAAATGCTGACACGAAAGAACTGAAGGAAGCATTGAAGAAAAATGAGCTGCCGGTTAACTTCAAGAGTATTGTATACTACTATTCAGTTACACCAGTTATCCAGTTCATGCTCTTCCCAGATGCTATTTCTGTAAATCTGGAGTTAGGTGGTGCTACACATAAGGTTAAGTTCTATTGCTATTCTAGCGGAAACAGCCGATATACTTTCGGACAAGTTACCCAGGATAAAGGCAAGGTTGAAGCTTATTTGGTTGTTTATGGTTACGAAGTTGATCCAAAGGATGAGAAGAAACCAAATCCTACAGCATTCAACTTTAATATGGCAGGAACCCAGTTGTCAAATGGAACACAGATTAAGTTCTTCCAACCATAAAGTTCAGAGCAAAAGAAATAAAGAAGTAAGAAACTTACACTTACAAATATATATATGTTAATACTCTCTTAAAAATTAAACAAAAAAGAAAACTATTAGAGGCGCAGTCTTCGTGAGAAGGTTGCGCCTTGTTGCATTTATATAAAGAACGCTTTTGGTTGTACTCCTACCGAATGGCGGGAGAAAATGGGTGAAAATCATTCGTATTGAATAAAAAAGTACTGATTTTATTCAATACGATGGATAAAATGAATAAAAAACGACAAGGGTCTATATGCCACGATAAACAGGTGGCGTATAGACCCTTGATTATATGGAGATATTCGTAATCTACATCTCAGCTATTATATTTTTTATGAATTGCTCAGATTCTTAATGATTTCCAAAGGTAGCTGGGTAGCTTTGGCAACCTGTTCGGCAGAAAGTCCCATTGCCAGCAAACGTTGTGCTGTTTCTGTGTTGGCCTCATGCTTGCCTTCAGTTCTACCTTTCTCCATGCCTTTCTCCATGCCTTTTTCCATACCTTCTTCCATTCCTTTCTGATATCTGTCATCCAGAAGGGTTCTTTCAACACTTACCGAATCCCAAAACTTGTCATAGGCTCGGAGTTCGGCATCAGTAAAGCCGGAAACTTCAAGATCTTCTACGGCTTTTCCAATCTCCGGATCATTAAGCAGGTCGGCAGGAATATCCTTCGTATTGGAATTAATTTCTGTGAGGAAACGGAGCCACAAGACCATCATGCGCTTATCGGCAATGGAATGAGGAGTGAACTTAGGGAGTTCTATGAAGGTGAAATGCAAGCCTTCGATGACCTTATTGCTGTCCTTATCGTGCACGATGCGGTAGTTGTGGATGAAATCCGGAGTATCATGCGCAAAGATATCATTTATCAGGTTGAGAGAATACACTGGTTGCAGTTCGCTGTATTTTCCTCCCTTTTTAGCCTGACTCACATAGAGCTTGGATGCATTGAACAGTACTCGCTGCTGGAATGCGTCAGACCATTCCATCTGCATTTCCACGCAGAACTTCCTGCCTCTGACATCGGTGCAGAGTACATCCACTATGGTGTTCTTGCCCCCTTCTAGCTGGGGCACAAGTTCCGTTGGCAGATACTCTATCTCGTGTATCTGCTCTTCTTCGCTGAGTGGCAGGAGTGCGTTCAGGAGGCTGATCAGTCTTTTAGGATGATTGCCGAATATCTTCTTGAACGTAAGGTCTGCCTTGGGATCTAAGTACTTCATAACCATCTGTTTTAAAATTCACTACTGCAAAGTTACGACTTTATTTTCAAACCCGCAAGAGATTTTAGGGAAAAGTTTCGGAAAAAGTTAGAGATTGTTGAATGTTGAATGTGGAGTGTTGAATGGTCTATATGCCTCGATGAACAGGTGGCGTATAATTAGTCTTTGTTGATAATTACTTCTTGAATAGAGTCTGAAAACGTTAAAGAATACTAACAAGGTGTCGCATTGCTCACGAATGCGACACCCAAAACCAAAAAATCATACCTGAAAAAACAAATATTACCCCCCCCACTTTCATATAAAACCCTTAACTTTGCACCTGGATTTTTTATAATCTGTATCAAGTAAAGATTTAAAATGTCGTAAATTATAATCAAAACATAATAGATTAATATGAGAAATTACTTAACTGGAAAAGAAAGATTACTGGTCGCAGCACTTGCTTTTATTCTTCCAAAAAGAATATTTAATATTTGGTTATGGGTGCTGTTATGTGTCCCATGCCTGTTGGCAAGTTGCGACCATGATGTTCATAATGGTGAGGATGAGGGTGGTTTGTCAGTATCGCTCACCTGGGCAGATGAAGCCGACCAAGGTACGGAAGTGAAGGACGTGAAGCTCTGGATATTCAATGCCGATGACGGTTCCTTAGTTGAGGAAAAACATGGTGGCAGTGCGCAGGAGGTGGCAAGCCAACGCTTCGCTCTTCCAGTAGGGCATTATCAGATTCTGGCTACCACCAACCTTATAGAACCGTTTTTTATCGGTGAGGCTACAAGGGCAACCCTCAATATGAACCAACTCATGTTTGGATTGTCCAATCCAAGTGCCTCTCCCGACCATGCCTATTATGGTGTCACGGACATCGGTATAGACAAATCAAATGTCAACTACATAACAAAAAATGAAATGCGACATATACTTGCAGAATTGACCATCTTCATTGAAGGAGTTCCTGACAATTTTGCTATGATAGGCAAGGTTCTGAATGTAGCAACCGGACTCCTTCCCCTGCAAAAGAATGAGGATGGAACATTCGGGACGGCAAGCTATACCAAGGAAGAGTGTGATATACCTTTGAGAATCGCAGTGCCTGGCGAAACTTTAAAAACGGAAACATTACGCTTGATGCCGACAGCCCACGGTTTTCATACCACCAAGTTGTTTATCCAACTGATTTCTCCTGGGGGAGTAGTTAGCAACTACGACATCGAAGCACCCATCATGAAGTCTGGAGGCAAGTATCAGATAAACTTGGAATACGAGGAGATGAAACCTTACATGTATCTTACGAGCACGAAGATAGATGATTGGACTGAGGAATGGATTTATCGTGGTGAAATCCTGAATCCTGAAGATTAAGCGCCCCTCTCATTTACGCAAGAATCAAAACAAGAATATAAACATATAATAGTAAAAGACAATGAAAAAGAAAACTTATCTCTTTGCCCTGATGGCAATGGCTTTGACATTGGGCAGTTGTTCTGACAACGAAAACGGTATCGGAGGCGAGACCTCCAAGTATATCACCGTTTCTACCAGTATCGGCAATATGACACGTGTTGCCACAGATGCGAAAGGCGGTCAAACCTTTGAAGAGGGTGATGAAATCAGTGTATATGCCTGGACTGGCGATGCAACTGTTGCTCCAGAGACACGCGAGCGTGTGGTGAATAACGCCATCAATAAGTTGACTAACGGTTCATGGGTATCTACTCCACAGATGCTTTGGAAGAACAACCGCGACAAGCATTATTTCATCGGTGTGTATCCAACTGCAGCAATATCCGACCTTTCTGCTGGAGAATATACATTCGATGAGACAAAGCAAGTGGAAAGCGACCTCTTGGTGGCAGTCAACAAAGATGGCTTATCCTATAATGTCGATGAACAGCAAACTGTTCCTCTCACCTTTACCCATGTAATGGCAAAACTTGTGGTGAACCTTACCTATAAGAATCAATGGGGAACAGAGGGACCTACCGTAGAAAAGGTAGCTGTAGGCAATGCCGCAAAAAAAGCAACCGTCAATTATCTGACCAAGGCTGTCACCCCATCTGCTGTAGCAGAAGATAAAGCTGACTTCGATATGCCAGCATTAACCGCCAACAAGCAATATGCTTCCATCATCATCCCGCAGGATGGTGTTCAGAAGATTACCATCACCATTGGCGGAAAGGACTTCATCTACGACAATGGAACTCCTTTCAAGTTTGAGAGTGGCAAGATTACCACCATCAACCTGGAGGTTGGACGTGATATCATAAAACTTGGCGATGTTAACATCTCTGGCTGGGGTTCTACAGGCGAACCTATCAAGGGTGAGGCTTACGATTAACTTTCTTAAAATTAAAACATAAAATTCAACAATATGAAAGCAATTAAAATATTAACAATGGCAGCTATGGCAACGGCAGTTTTTGCCAGCTGCTCAAACGATGAGGATTTGGCACAGAGCAATTATCCAATGGATAATGTGGTTAGAATCATGACAAGTGTAGATGGCATGAATACCCGTGCCTCTTACGGAAACAGTGCGGACAAGCTTAAATCGTTTGGCTTCTGCATCAAAAATGCTAATAGCGAAAAATATACCTATGATAATATCAAGGTATCACAGAAAGGCTACAATTGGATTCCGGCTACCCAAATGTTGTGGCAGAATTCAACTACAGCTGTTGATATTCTGGCTTATGCGCCATATCAGGAGACTACCGAAGATGCAAATGGCAAAGTTAAAGTCTTCGGAAAGACTGATTATGCCTTTTCTGTAAAAGAAGACCAAAGCAATGCTGAAGACTATTCATCCGACCTTATTGTATTTAAGCAAACGGGATTCACGCCTGTTTCGGAATTGAATACCAGCAAAGCGGTTGAGGTCGCATTCACCCATCTCCTCAGTCAGCTGAATCTCATTATCGAGTTGAGAGACCAGTTTAATACGAATAATAATACGGTTACGAAAGGATTTGTAACTGATGTCAAGGTGAATGGCACCATTATCAGCAGCAAAGTGGATTTCTCTGCAAGCCCTATAAGTGTTCAAGTTGATGGTACCCAGACAGCAGCCATTACTCCAGAAACTACAGGATTCACGCCGGCAGAGAACGCAACCGCCCATGCAGTCTTCAACTATTCTGCCATTGTGATTCCACAGACCGTTGCTGCTGGTAATTTTAGTATTTCGTTCAAGGTGAATAATACAGAATATATCTGGACTGCCACCGACGCTGTGACATTTGAATCCGGTAAAAAACATGAGTTGCATCTGTTGGCAGGTAAGGATGTAGTGCAAGGGGGCGCCATAAGTGCGAAACCTTGGGGAAAAGAAACCATTACCGAAAAAGAGACTGATTAAAGAATTGTTAGACATTTAAAATAGACAAGATATGAAGATTACAAGATATATGGGAGCATTTGCAGTTATAGCAATGCTTGCCGCTTGCTCTACTGATGACGAACTGGGAGCTAACACTGCCGCCAATGAGGTGAAGATTGCTGCCACCGTTGGTGGAAACAGCATTTTTACCCGTAGTAATCCTGTGGGTACAGAAGCGGAACAACAGAGTTTTAATGAGAACGATGCTATCAGCGTAACTACTGAGGGTAAAACCGTGGTTTATACCAAAAATAAGACCGGACAATGGGCGAATGCGAATGACTATCAGCTCTGGACGGGTAATGCCCAGACTTTCGAGGCTTTTTATCCAGGGAATTCCACCAATTCTATCTCTGAGGGTCATATCGAAGCTGATCAATCTGACATCACGAAAATTGCTCAGTCTGATTATATGACATGCACTGAAAATGTGACAAAGATACCTGATACCAGACAGTTGACATTGAACTTTGAACGTCAGACGGCTCGCATCATAGTCAAAGTAAGTGCTTTTGGAAATGAGTTCGAAACACGGATACCTACACTTTCTGCCGTAGAAGTTTATTCTAAGCTGAAAGTTCCAGCAGGAGAAAGTACATATAAAAAGTGTTTGAGAGAAGAATGAGGAAAGTTTACTGGTTAT
>ERZ1023834.66-NODE-66-length-25451-cov-121.468538_pt1 | contig 25451 bp, 21 predicted proteins | sample MGYA00380382_ERZ1023834 | MGnify/ENA primary metagenome ERZ1023834 (study PRJEB33179, sample SAMN07449066) | human gut metagenome | biome: Human-gut; feature: Human associated habitat; material: Faeces | host: Homo sapiens | place: India:Kasaragod | collected... | reverse complement strand
TTTTATCAAGAGCCTCAGATTTCGAAAGATTTCTGAGGCTTTTTTGTTTTCATGCTGATTTCACAATCTGTATATTTATTGTCTACATCCTCTGTTTTCTTCAATTTTTGCTGCAGCATTTGCCTAAATCATGATATGTATAAAATGTTGCTTAATTGTGGATTTTACATTTATAAAATCAGCAAAATAACGTACTAAAATGTTTCTTTCCACCAAAAAGTTGCGAAAATTTTTCCCCCCCCATTCATTTTTTTTTATTACCTTTGCCCCCCAGATAATGCGAACTATCATGTAAACGGTTAATTTTATAATTACCTATTTATATAGTAAAAGCGAAAAAAATAGACTTAACTAAACTCTTTTAATAGATGGTGAAACGATTAATTTTAGCTACAGTGTTACTCATATTTGTATCGCTAGCTAATTATGCGCAAAACACGGGAGTCAAGTCCAACCTCTTATATTGGGCTACAACAACTCCTAATCTCGGTGTCGAGACTGCCTTAGGCAAGAAGCATACCGCTCAGGTATTCTTTGGTTTCAATCCTTGGAAACAGTCCGGTGGCGACCAGTCAAGCCTTCGTCATTGGCTTTTGCAACCAGAATATCGTTACTGGTTCTGCCAGAGCTTCAATGGCTGGTTCTTGGGTGTTCATGCCATGGGCGGACAGTTTAATGCAGGAGGAGTGAAGTTACCCCTTGGCATCTTCAAATCACTACGCGACCATCGCTATGAAGGATGGTATGTAGGTGGTGGTGTGACCGCTGGTTATCAATGGCCTCTTTCCAAGCACTGGAACCTGGAAACCTCAGTAGGTTTCGGATATGATTATATCCAGTACGAAAAGTTCAAGTGCGGTGCCTGTGGCGAGAAGGAGAAGTCATCTCATGACAACTACGTGGGTCCTACCAAGGCAGCCATTTCTCTTATTTATATGTTGTAACTCATTAAACATAATCTATGAGTATGAAAGATTTTAAGAACTACATATTATTATTCAGCTCTCTTTTGATGGCTATGCCTCTTGCAGCCCAGGATTGCAAGAGTCTCAAATTGGCTGCTGAAAAGATTCAGGTATCTAATGTACAGATGTCTCATCATAATGACCTGGTTACGGTTGCGATGGATCTGAATCTCGATTCCCTGGATCTCCCTACCAACAACCAGCTTGTCTATACTCCGATGATAAAGCATAAAGGTGAGCTGCTCAAGATGCCGGAAATTGTTATCAACGGCAGAAGACAGCAGATCATGTTTGACCGAGGGGTTGGAAAGAAACAGTTGCAGCTTTCACCTCAGGCTTTGGTGGTGAAGCGAGACAACAAGAAGCAGCAGACCGTGAAGTATCTTGCCTCCGTTCCTCTCTCTTCTAAGGAAAGAAACTACGATTTGGATATTCACGAAGACCTCTGCGGTTGTGGTGATCTGCAGGATGGCAATGATTTCACGGTTTCTCGCCGTCGCCAGCCGGTAGCTTCTTTCGTCCGTCCGGAGGTAGAGGCAATCAAGGTCCGTCATCTGGATAAGCGCGCTTATATCGATTTCCCGGTAGACCGTATCGAACTGCATCCTGATTATCGCCGTAATCCTGCACAGTTGGATAGCATCATCCGCACCATCAATGCATTGAAGGAAGACAGGAACCTCGAAGTGAGCGGCATCAACATTCATGGTTATGCATCACCTGAGAGTCCTTACACCCATAATGATTATCTGGCAAAGAATCGTGCCAAGACGCTGACCGAATATGTCCGCCGAATGGTGAAGTTGCCAAACAATCTCTTCACGGTTTCTTCTACTCCAGAGGATTGGGATGGTCTGATAGCTTATATTAAAGGTAGCAACCTGGAGCATAAGAATGCCATTCTGGCGATTATTGCAGACAAGAGTCTGAATCCGGATGCCCGCGAGTTGAAGATTAAGAAGCAGTATCCTTCAGAGTATCGCTTTATGCTCGATACCTGGTATCCAGCCCTCCGCCATTCCGACTACCACATTACTTATAAGGTGAAACCTTTTGATGTGGAAGAGGCAAAGGAGATCATCAAAACCAAGCCACAGCAGTTGAGCCAGGAGGAGATGTTCATGGTAGCCCAGACTTACGAGCCAGGCAGCAAGGAGTTTAATGAAGTGATGGAGATCGCCGTCCGCATGTTCCCAGAGAACGAGACAGCGAATCTGAATGCAGCCATAACCCGCTTGAATGCCGGTGATGCAGATAATGCGAAACAATATCTCGACAAGGCTGGAACCAGTGCCGATGCCCAGAATGCCCGAGGAGTCTATGAGATGCTGAAGGGCAACGAGAAGCAAGCTCGTTATTATCTGGAGCAGGCAGCCAAGGCAGGTGTCAAGGCTGCTCAGGAGAATCTCGAAAATCTATAAGAGGTAATAAATAGGAATAAAAATATTAATCAAATTAAGTATATCAATTATGAAAAAATCGTTATTGTTTTCCGCAGTATTGGCAGGTCTGATGCTCGGTTCTTGTTCAAGTAGTGATGACTTGGCAGGTGGTAACACTCCTGCTAATCAGAGTGGTGATGGCTATGTTTCGCTTTCATTGAATTTGCCTACACGTAGTGGTTCTGTGAGTCGTGCTGAGAACGACAAGTTTGATGATGGACTTGTTGATGAGTATGCAGTTAAAAATGGTACCTTGCTTCTGTTTGAGGGTACTGATGAGGCTAATGCAAAATTTGCAGGTGCATACACATTAAAGAATTTGAGTATGAACTTGGTTGGAACTACTACAGACAATATTACTACCACAACCAAAATTACCCAAAAGATTAATAGTGGATTAGCAGATGGTACTAAAAAATTCTATGCTATTGTTGTATTGAATAACAATGGAACACTTACCGTAGATGATACTAATGCTTCTTTGAAAGTAAATGGTGAGGATTTTCCTTCAACTAAGAAAATTTCAGATTTACAAAGCTTAGAGTTAACAAAGGATGCTTCTGCTTTTAATTCTACAGGTTTCTTGATGATGAATGCTCCTTTGTCAAATGTTGCTGGTGGTGCTTCTGAGCCAACTGGTGCTACTGTCAGTGTTGCTGCTAAGATAGATAAGGATCATATCTATGCTACAGAGGCTTTGGCTAAGGCTAATTCTTCTGCAACTATTTATGTAGAGCGTGCATTGGCCAAGGTAGATGTTACAGCTACTAGTACTACAGGTAATTTGACCGATAATACATCTGTACCATATACTATTAAGGGTTGGATATTGGATAATACCAATAAGAAGACCTATTATTTGAGGAATACTTCCAATTCTTCAGAATGGCTTTCTCTTGCAACTAATGCTGTAGCTCCGGATAAACCAGCTAAGCCTTATCGCTTTGTTGGTGATACTCCTATGGAGAGTGGTGTGTCATTGTATCGTACCTATTGGGCGAAAGACCCTAACTATAATACCACACCATCTTCTCTGTCAACAGATTTCAGCACCATAGGTAAAACAGCACCTGCAACTTTGAAGAATCTTGGTGAGCATGATTATTGTTTGGAAAATACTTTCGATGTTCCTAACCAGAATCAAAATGTAACAACACGTGTTATCGTTGCTGCGCAGCTCCAAGATGATGGTAAGACTTTCTATATTGTTAATGATGACGAGGCTCACCTTCTCACTTCAGATGGTATGAAGGATGCGGTCAAGGCTGCATTCTTGAGTAATACTGATGTACAGGCGTGGCTTAAAACTCTGCTTAATTCAGGTATGTCGATAGAAGGAACTGATTTGGAGGTTGCCGACATTACAGATGCAGGTAACAATACTCCGTCAATTACATTCAAGTCTACCAGTTTAAGTAAATTTAAAAGTAGTACTCTTCCTACATTTACCGCAGATATTGATAATATTGTAAAATCCATCAAAGTAGCTACCTACGCAAAAGGTATTTCATACTATCCTGTAAGAATCAAGCATTTTGGTGATGATTTGACACCTTGGAAGAAATCAGAGACTCCAAAGCCTACTGTAAGCGGCGGTGCATATCCATCAACTCATCAGGCTGAAAATTATCTCGGTCGTTATGGTGTACTTCGCAACAACTGGTATACTGTTAATGTAGAGGGTATCAAGAAGATTGGTTCCCCAGTTGTTCCTGAGGTTACAGTAGATCCTGATGACGAATTGGCTGCTTACATCTCTGTTAAGATCAACGTCCTCTCTTGGGCTAAGCGTACACAGGGAGCAATTCTCGGTCAGTAATTCGATACATTATAAGATAAAATATAGAAAATAATAATTGATTAGCGATATGATAGCGCAGAAGATAAATAAATGGTTAAAGGGTGTCATGGCAGTTGCCATGACCCTGACCGTCGCGACCTCATGCCACGATATGTGGCACCAGGATTACAGCGATTGTCCTAATGGTGTATATGTGAAGTTTAAGTATGATTATAACCTCCAGCGTGCCGACATGTTCAACGACCATGTTGGACAGGTAACGCTGTATGTATTCGACGAGAACGGAAACTATATAACCCAACAGACCGAGACGAATTCTGCGCTATCATCGCCTCTCAAAGACCCAAATTATGTGATGCACGTCGAGAACCTGCAGCCAGGTAAATATCAGTTCCTTGCCCTTGCCGGACAGAATGCTTACGCCGACCAGTTAACTTCAGGCCGTGCCAAGTTCGTTCGTACCGCTCCATCGGCTACAGGAGATAAGATGCAGAAACTGGAAGTGAATCTCGACCATGAAAATAGGGGAGAGTATGATGAGGTTGTCAACAACAGCCTTCCTCTCGATACCCTCTGGCATGGTAAACTGCTGGAGGCAGTAGAGGTATCATCCTCAAAACCTTCTTATGCAACCATCCCTCTGGTGCGTGATACCAAGAAAATCAACGTAGCGCTTCGTGACCTTGACTCTCCACAGGATATGGATGTCAACGATTACACGATGACCATCGAAGACCATAATGCCCGCATCCTTTGGGATAACTCTCTCGATGAGAGCCGTAAACTCATTTATACCCCTCATGCCACATGGAATACAGTAGATGAGGACGAGCAGGGCAAGATAGCCCATGCTGACTTTATGACTTCCCGCATTCTGAAGCACGAAGATTACAACCTGGATGGCCGACTCCTGATTAAGAGTAAGGAGACCGGAAATACGGTAGTCAATGTAGACCTGCCAGACCTCTTGAGTCGTCTTCGCACCAGCGAGGAGTACAGTTACAGTGCACAGGAATTCCTAGACCGTGCCTACGATTACAAACTTCAGTTCTTTATCCAGGGTGGCAAGCTCAAGTATTGCTACATCACCATCAGCGTGAATGTGCTGAGTTGGAGCAAGCGCATCCAGTTCGAAGAACTCCATTAACATGTCCTACCCGGTTTTCAGTAAGCCGATATAAAAAGAAAGTGTATGTTTAAGATGAAGAAAATAACCCTCTCATTGCTAGCCCTTTTACTGGTTATGTCGTTCGCATCCTGTGCGAGCGACACTACTAGTGATTTGCCTCTGCCAAGCAAAGATATGAAGGCATATCTGCAGGTAAAGGTAACGGTGGAAGGTAGTGGAGATACACGAGCGAGTAGGGCAACTACAGGACCTCAAGGAGGTGAAGAAGGTGATAGAAGAGAACAAGGAATCAATCATGAAAATGAAGTCAATTCTCTTACCGTCTTACTATATAATTCTGGTAAAGATGACCTGTCGGAAGCTGATGCAAAAATAGATTATGTATATACATTTACCAATTTAACGAAGGCAACAACTTCTACTTCCGGCATAGATGCAACTTATACTACCGTTCCAAAAGAAATAGATGCTTCAATTGTCGGCAAGAATTATCATGTTATAGTGATAGCCAATGCAGACGATATGACTTCCAGATGTAAAGGAAAGAAAATAAGTGAAGTAAGAGATTTGCAGATGTCGAAAGTGTGTACCCGAGATGCTGATATTACAAAGTTCTCAAACTTCATCATGTCATCAAAGAAGGACGCAACGATAGATTTCACAACGGAAGGTTCAGAAACAAATCCCTATCTGGTAGATGTAGACATCGAGCGCCTGGCTGCCCGTATCGACATCATTCCAAATGCGACTTATGATAAAACCAATCAAGGTTATTATTATAATGTAATGGATGGAACAAATGTAGTAGGCGGTTTTAAGCTCGAATCTGTTACTCCTACCAATGTTATGACAAAGGGAGAATACCTGATTAAGCGAGTTTCTCCAAAAGCAGCTGTATCTGCAGTTACTTATTTTGGATTAGAAACTAAAGATGCAGCCAATAAAGCTACTAATTATGTGGTTTGTCCTTGGTCAAAGGATCGTACAGGTCTTACTCTCTCGAATGCCGAAGGTCCTGCATCTCTATATAATGTAAAGGAGACAACTTCTACCAGTACAGCTGTAGAAGAGGCAAGTTACATCCTCGATTATGTGATGGAGAATACGACCACCGATAATAAAGAGGACAATTCTACAGGCCTTATCTTTAAAGGCAAGTATTACGAGTCTTCCGAATGGGATGCAACCAAGAAGCAGCCTACGACTGGTGCAACTGAAACAGAAAAGGAATATACCTATACGCTCCGTCATAGCGACCCTTCTGGAAGTGGAACCACCGCTGACCCGATGCATTTTGGTGTTGTTCGCAACAACATCTATCAGGTAAAGGTAGAAGGTGTTGAAGGAAAGTCTAAAGGTATCAAGTTGACCATACATGTAATCCCTTGGGCACATTACGACCATGGGGAAGTAATATATTAAACTCTAAGATTAATTTACAAAGTATAATTAAAATGAGAAAACATATAATGAAATATATGGCTTGCCTGGTGATGCTGCTTCTGACTTTCGCAGCATGTTCGCCAGATAGTGATGCTTCTGATCCGGGAAGCACCACCAACAAGACATATACTCTCCATTTTAATCTGTCTCCAGTATCAGGAAGTTCTGCTTCTTCCCGTGCAGAAACCTATACTGCAGAAAGCCCCAATTCATGGGAGGACGGTTCTAAAGAAGAGAACATGAAGAGTTGGACAGTTGTCTTTGTAAAGTCTGATGGAACGGTAGCGAAAGTTGTCAAGCAGCCATCCGTAGCAGAAGGCAAAGATAAGGAAGATGATGTTACTGTTACCGGATTGGAAGCAGGAACCACTTATACGGTCTATTCTTTTGCCAATATATCAGATGCTGATCTCGGTACGATTACGGAGGGCTCTCGTTCTCCTGACTTCGATTCCAAATCATTTGCTGTCAATGGTAATGATATGGATATTACAGCGAATGGTATTCCTATGAGCAATAAACAGAAGGTAACTATCGGCTCTGACGGTCAACCGAATGTTAAGCAATTATATGTAGTAAGAATGCTATCCAAGATTACTCTCAAGTTCCGCAATATGACAGGTCAAGATATTACTGTAAAGAATGTGAGTATCAGTGATATTACAAGCAATCCTGCTACAGGAACAGAGAATATCAAGTTGCTTCCGGCAAAGCCAGTTTCATCTGCGAATGTTCCCCAAGCGCCAAATTTGGTAGAAAATGCTAAAAGAGATGATTTTACACATGCGATTACATCTGGTTTGACAGTAGCCAAGAACACAACTGATTATGATACAGATAACAGTCGTTCGGTTTCATTCTATGTCAACGAGAGTAAAGCAGGCAATGCTTATCCTTACTTTGTCGTAACGCTCGAAACGAGCGTTGGTTCACGGAGATACTTCATGTATACCGACTGGAATCAGATAGCCCGCAACGACCATCATGTCTTAAAGTTGGCACTGAGCGATTACAAGCTACGTCTCAAGGTAGAGGATTTTGGATCTATCGGTTCGGCTCCGTCATTGAAAGATGACGGAAAACAGCTCAATCTCACTTTCCATGATTTAGAGGAGTTCCATATCGTTCCTTCTGTTACGAAGTATAGTGATCCAACTGGTGCAGAAGTATCTTTCACGGATCTCAAATGGACGAAACTTTCAGAACCAGAGACGGATGCAGAGACGAAAGCTTTCTCTACTATACCAAAGATAGTAACAGGTGAAAATAGAATAGAGGCTGCAACATTAGGTGAGTTAGGCAAGAAGATAGGGCCAATCATCTATCAGCTTTCAGTAAAAGTTAATGATGCCACAGATTCACCAACGCTGGTATATCGTGTAGCAATCTCTCAGGATTTAACTTGGTACTCAGCAAGGCGTCATAACGGTGCATTTTGGATATGTAAACAATAATACTAATATTAAAAAACATTGAAGCTTATGTTTAAGTCTAAGATTTTTAATAGTGTAATGAGATATATGTTGGTAGCAATGCTTGCATTGCTGCCAAATACTATATGGGGATTAACGGAACAGACTAATTTAAAATTGGTGGAGAGTAATTCAATAACATTTAATAGTCTCAATAACTATATTCAGAAAGGAGAATATTCTGTTTGGTATATACTTGATTCATCTGGCAAAATGGTAGATGATTTTAGTAGCCAATGGAGTTTTCGTGGAAATGGTTATGATCCAAGCCAAGTTGCGCCTTATTTAAAAATGAATAAGTTTGATCATGATTTGTATGGTTGGGAAAACTTGACAATAACTTATTCTGGTGGTGCTCTTTCAGGTTATCAGATAGTTCTGTTAACTTCATCATCTGAAAATTTATATAATAATCCTAGTGATGAAAATGCAGAAAAGAAAATCACTTTTAAGTTGGTGTCACAGAATGATGCTCCTTTGCTGAAAGATTATACAGGTACAAACAAAATGTCTGTAACAGATTTTGTGGTAGATGGTAGTACAACTTATTCTTTTAATCTAGCTTCTTCTTTAGAGTCTCTATTATCTTTATCTTCTACTTCTGATGGAAGTTCGTTTGATACGAGTTCTAAGAAGATTTATTTGCGTATCAACTTGCGCAATAAAACAACCAATGCTACTCTGAAAGCTAGTGAATATAAAATAGAGAAATCTACCGAATGGGGTGCCTATGATGAAGTTAATAATGCAACTTTAAGTAATTATAGCTGTAAGAATGATAAAGGTACTTTTTATTATTCTGATCAGCTGACTTCTGCTAATAAAAAACAATTTGGATATAAGATTACATTACAGAATGCTGAAGATGTGATGTCTAACTATGCGATAGACGTCTATCTTTCTGATGAAGCTGCAGATGTTAGTAATAATACTCTTCTCCAAGAGCCAACTCTTAAGGCGATGATCACTTATAATTTGATGCCTCAATCAGAGAAGGATAAGCTGACTTTTGATGCAACCGATGATTCTTCATTAGATGCTTCTAAGGTTTTCAACTTCCGTCAGGCATTCACTTCGAAGACGGCAAAGGTACAACTGCTTACTGAAGAAAATAAGCAGCGACTTTGTAAAGCTCTTGGTGTAACCGATTTGAGTAAAGTAACTGACCTCTATGTACGATGGATGATTACGAACAAGAGCGGTAATGCTATACCTGGCATTACTGCATCTGGCTTAACTCTTCGTAAAGATAAGACAACAGAAAAAGAAATATATTATACATGGTTCTCTGAGAATGCAGCCAGCACATTGTCTGCAGCGTTGAATCCTACCTTCACTTTCCCTACCGAAATGTCATGGGATGATTTGAAGGTATCTTGTGTCGTATCCAATACTAAACTGATAGAAGATACGAATGTAAAGTATGGTATCATGATTAAGGAACCTGATGCATTCAACATCAAGTTTAACGTCAGCTTGGAGGAAATTCCACTCCTTAATGATTTGGATGCTGCGTATTCAGCTAATTTAAAGACAAAACTTCTTTATCTTAAGGAGACAACAATAAAGGATAAAAAACTTGTCATTACCGATATTGCTTCACAAATAAAGGATTTTAGTCTCTATAATAAGGATGCTAGTGGTAATTACGAAGCATCAGCTAATCCAATATACTATCGTGTAAGTATTATTGATAAAACAACGAACAAGCCGATGAGTTCTATAAATTATTCTACAGTGTCTGAAGCTGGAGATATTGATGGTGCAGTTTCTTCATCTAGTTTCGAATGGGGGTACAAATACAAGAATTCAAAAGGATTATTCTATTATTCAAAAGATAAGACTTCTGTTCCTAAGTCAGATTTATATATTGCGTTTAGCTATAATAATGAAACTGATTTTAAGAATAGTCGTATAGAAGTATATTTTTCTGATGAAGCCCCAGTGCTTGAAAATTATCTTGTTGTCGCAGAACCAACTATTAAAGGTAAGTTGGTTTATGATATCAAGAAAGCAACAGATGCGCCTTTCAAGCATTATAAGGGTTACGCCAATGCTGATAACGATTATGAGGTAATTGATAAATCGAAGAATCAGTTGCGCCAGAAGGTGTCTACATGGGAGTATACCTATGTTGTTGATAATGCTGACCATAAGACTGTGTCTCTTATGTTGCCTATACAGAATTTCGAATCCTCTGGTGACCAATTGGAGCCTTTAGGTTATTTCAGATGGTATAATTATGATACAGATAATGCATCAGCAAACTTATCTGTAGAGGGATCTTCTTCTCTATTGAATTCTGTGAAAGATGCAAATAATGTAGATAAGGGATTGATGGCTTTCAATTTGATGCAGCATGCTGTGCAGTCAACAGTGGGTGTAAAGTATACTCGTCCTAGTGACCCAAATTGGAAGGGTGAAACTATTGCTTGTGACGTAAGCCGCTATATCGATGGAATAGATGCTACTGGAACCTATATGGAACATGAACCAACCTTATCCATCAGATACATTTTCCATATTATTCCGTCTACTCAAATGGCTGATATTCTCAAGGAAGATCTTGTAAATGATAGCAAGGACCTTACGTTTGAGGATAATAAGAATGTAACGGTAGGATTTAAGGATGATAACTCGATGATGACTTTGCGATTGGATTTTGTAGATCCTAAAATGTATTATTTCTATCCAGTTACCAATACTAAAAAGCATGTATATTATCCTGCCGGTTCAACAGAAGCAGAGACAAATGCAATTATCGCTGAACGTAAGATTACGGAAGCAGACTTTTCTTCTGATATCAAGAAGGCTGCCACGATAGAATGGCGAGCTTATAATGGTACCAAAGACAAGATGTGTATTCTTGGATCAGGTAACGTTACTGATTTCCCACGTTTCTTTGATTTGAGCATAAGTCTTCTGAATAATGCAAAGTGGACAGATTTGGATGGTGGTACTGCTACCAAACCAACCTTTAATCCAGGTGATCACTTTTACGTAGTGGCTTATGTTAAGGATGAGAATGGGGAATTTAGTAGCCCGATGGCTAATTTCAGTATACGATACTTCAGATTCTATCCAAAGACTTTCGAAGAAATGGGTGCTGAAGATGTGACTCGCCAAATATCTTATCTTGATGAGAACTATAACAATATTGCAGTTATCTCTTTTGATAATGATAGTCCAGAACAAACATTGTCTGCGCCTACAAGTCCTGATGATAATCAAAGTAAGAATCCGTCATCATGGAACAGGCGCAGTTATGGTTTCGTTTATAAGGATTTGATAGATAAAAGTGCAAATAAGAATGGTGACAGTAATGTATATTATAATACCAAACATTCTCCTCAGCATGGTGAATATGGTATTTATAAGACGGCCAATATAAAAAGTGTCTCTGGTGCAGAAAAAACTGGTACAGATGGCTACGTGTGGTATTCGGGGAAGGAACTACATGATAGAACTTACGAGGCAACAGGTAAATCTCAGTCGGGTTCATTCCTTTATGTAGATGCTTCTGATGAAAGCCGTACCATCGCTTCTGCTGAGTTTACTGCAAGTCTTTGTACTGGTCAGCAGATGGCATTTAGTGCCTGTATTGCAGATTTGACCTACGAATCTGTCAAGCCTCAGATTATGTTTAGGTTATTTGGCTTAGAGAAGGATGAATATGGTAACATAAAGGGAAAAAAGTTATTACAGTCATTCTCTTCCGGTGATTTTGGAACAAACCGTCTTAATCCTGAAGATGCTAAATGGTATCAAGTGTATGGTAAGATTACGATTCAGCAAGATGCACAAGCAGAAAAGTATTCTGACTTCCGTATCGAAATAGATAACTATAGTAAGGGTACTCAAGGTGCTGACTATGCCGTTGATGATATCCGTATATATTTAAAGCCAGCTAAGGTTGAAATCTATCAGGACCGACCAGCCTGCGGTGAAACGGGTACAGGTAGCATCAAGTTGAAGATACGTGCCATTCACGAAACTTTGAATGCTATACTTAACCATAAGAATACGAAGATTCATTACCGTTTAGTGAACGAAGATGGTTCGCCTGTTACAGGAGAAGGTCTTTACAACTATTCGTTAAAAGGACCTGGTGATGCTACAGCTAAAGAAATTACGACGACCAAGAGCTATGCATCTGTTGATGTCTTTGATTCAGAGGAAACCTGTGCAAAGTATGAAATTGATGGTGTCAACATGATAGAAAAAGATGCTGATGGTGAAACCTATATCATCCTGGCTAATCATCCTTTCAAACTCACAAAGGGTAAGAAGTATTATGTGTCAATCTGTGCTGATAGTGATCCAGATGCACCTGATGCAAATTGGGGTAAACCTTCTGATGTCTGCTCTATCTATAGTGCTATATTTGAGATGATTGGTCAGACACCAATGATTACTGATACTGATGGTAAAGTCATTACAGAGTATCGTGTGAATTGTACTGATTCTGACCCTAAGGTTAAACTTACAGGTAGTCTTACGACAATTAATCCTGTTACTGGCGAGAAGATTACGCTTACTGGTGTGCCATTCTTGTGGTATATTGATGACAGCAGTACGCCTTATGAGGCAACACCATCAACAACCATTGATATACCTGTTAGCGAAATAGGATATGGTGCTCATAAAATTTATATGAAACCAGAGACAGGAACATATGTGGAAGGTGAAATGGTATATACGGTAGGTAGTGTCAGCTATCTGATGTGTACAGAGAAGATTCCTGTGCCTCTGCGTATTGCTAAAGATGGTCCGCAGCTAAACTTCGGATTCAACGATGTGGATTATCCTTTCAATGAAGCCAGCTATGGAGCTTCGCTTCGTATCGGTTTGCCACAATTGAAGAAGCTGAAGGAAAAGAATGGATACTTGCAGGTTCCATTGCATAGCGCAAGCTATAAAAGCGGGGAAAGCGACAAGACTTTGACATTCATTGATGATAGTAAGTCTACAACAGGTACGGCTTCGGCTGATGTTTATGTTGCAACTACCAATGATCCATTGTGGAATGCAGATGGGGCAACATTACTGTCAACTCCTGTTGCAACATTGGGTTCTAAGACTCTTCCTGAAATCGTGGCAGGTACACAGTCTACCCTCGACCTCAAGTTCTCTGATGATGTCTTGAATAATTTCCACGAGGGATACTACTACGAGCTTAGATTCGTCTTCGAGCAGGGTGCAGCTTCTGCAGGAACTACCAGCTGTCCAGGCGAGTCTTATCTCAAGTTGAAGATCGTACCGGAGTTCATTACCTGGACTCCTACTGCAGATGGTGGTATGAATGCTAACTGGAATAATGATGGTAACTGGCATCGCTCATCATCTACTGAATTGCATGATAATGAGTATCCTGATTATCAGGCTTATGGTAATGCACTCGGTATTACGCCAAAGGTAAATATTCCTACGCTGAACAGCTATGTGCCAATGAAGTTTACCAAGGTAACTATCGGTAATCTGAAGGGTTTGCCATTCCCTGACCTCGGTAACATCGTTTACCGTAGCACCAATTTCATCGCTACCAAGCTGACCAATGGCAAGGGTAATGAGGCTACGAAGTATATCCAGTACGACATCATGGCTATCTGGAATGAGGCAGATGCCAATAAGGGATTGGATACAGAAGGTAATCTGAAGTGCGAGAAGTTCTATGGCAATACCTGCCATCAGATTTACTTCAAGCCTCAGGGCGAGCTTCGTGACCAGTGCTATCTCGTATATGACAAGGCTTGGGTAGAGAAAGAGCTGGAGCCTAACAAGTGGTACACCATGGCTTCGCCTCTGCAGTATATCTACGCAGGTGATATGTATGTGCCAGCAAGTAATGGACGACAGGAAACCAAGGCATTTACGAATATCAAGTTTGATGATAAGACTGCTGATGGAAAAGCTGATGTGTATAGCCGAAGCAAGTATCCGATTTATCAGAGAGCTTGGATGAAGAGTAGAGTAGAGGAGATTACACCTAATGATAATAATTATTCCGCTTCTCATTATCCTACTGGTGCTGTTACTGGAAATGTTGATGTTAATCTCGGCTACTGGAGCCACGTATATAATAAGGTGGATGAAAGCTATTCCGATGCCGCAACCTTCGGTGGTTTCTCTATCAAGGCGGGTAATGCACTCCTGCCGAAGGATCAGACTACGAATGCGCTCCTCCGTTTGCCAAAGGAAGATACCAGCTATCAGTACTTTGATTATGATGGAACAACAACTACTGGTGATTCTGCAACTGTTGGTAAGAACAATGGCCATGGCAAGCTTCTCGTTGCTTTCAGTAATGATGAGAAGCATCTTGCAGAGAAGACTCAGACCTTGGGAGATGGTAACAACAGCGGATACTATCTCGTAGCCAATCCATATACCTGCTCTATCTCTCTGAAGAAGTTCTTCGAGGTGAATACAGGATTGCAGAATGCTGTATGGTTGGTAGAGGGAGATGCGATAAGAAGCGTTTCTTCAACAGATTTAAGTAGTAAGGATTTTGTTATCCAGCCTACACAGTCGTTCTTTGTCAAGAAGATGGATACTTCTGTAAGTGAGGTGAAGTTCACTTCTGCGATGTATGTAGACCGTCTTATCTCACAAGGCTTCATCATTGCTTCTGATTATCTCAAAGACGTGAATGTCTCGGCTCAGAATGCTAAGGGGCAGACTTCTAGGGCACGCATCGCTTTGCGTCCGGAGGCTTCTGCCGACTATGATGACCAGGAGGATGTGGATCTCTTGTATGACCAGAACCTGAAGGATGTTCCACAGGTTTATACCGTTGCCGGCAACGAGGCGGTGGCTGTGAATGCAGTTCCTGAGTTGTCCTGGATTCCGCTCGGTATCGTGAGCCAGCAGGCTGAAGAGGTTTCACTTACTCTGAAGGGTGTGAACAAGCTCGATGCTCCAGTTTATCTCTATGATGCTGCATCGGCAAGCTATACCGAACTTCATGAAGGCGAGGCTGTGAAGGTGAAGGCGGGTGACCACGGAAGATACTTCCTCACCCAGACCCGTACTTCAACCGGTATCGACCGCATGGAGGCTGAAGAGCAGAGTGCACCGGTGAAGGTTTACTCACCAGCTGCAGGCATGATTGTTGTTTCTGCCTTGGGTAGTGAGAAGCTCGACAGGGTTCAGGTATTTACATTGGATGGCAAGATGGTTCACAGTTATCAGTTGCCTGCCAAGCAGAGAATGATTCTGCGAGTTCCATCCGGCATTTACATCGTGAAGGCATCTACTCAGTCCTGTGCTCAGGCTAAGGGTCAGAAGATTTCAGTAAGATAGTATATTCTGGTTTTTAAATATCAATACTTATTTTTTTATAATCCTTTTATACCCACATTATCTGATACCTTACTATATATAGGGGCATCTTTGTTTCTTTGGTAGAGACGAAGGTGTCCCTATCATTATTATTATTTTTTTTAACACGCATAATTTGCTAGTTTCCAACAATTATCTTATATTTGCAAAGAGTTTCTGTGTCTCTTATGTAGAGATTCAGATGAACAACATCAAAAAACGAACTTGATTCGCATGATGAAAGAGACAAATATACACTCACAGGTAACGTCCACTATTGCAGGGGACGACGGCGAAGCCGTGGCAAAAAGTGAAGAAAACGCAAAGAAAAAGGTTCCGGAAAATCCTAATGAAGGGCTTGAAAAACCTGCTGATGCAGGATGGTATGTGGCTGTAGTGAGAGTGAATTGTGAAACGAGAATAGCTGATTCTATACGAATCAATCTTAATCACAATCATGTTTGGTTTGATTACTGGATTCCCAAGGTAAAAGTAGTTTATATAGACAAACGTTCCAATAAGCGAAAAGTGAAAGAAAAGCTATTTCTTTCCACCTTTATCTTTTGCAATGTTTCTCCGAGACAACTTGACAAAATCCGCTTCCGTTCGGATGTGTATAAGATGCTGACGATGCCAGGTCAAAGGAAAATATATCAAATTCCCGACCAGGTTGTTGCCAACTATCGATATTTTGTAGAGAATGATGAAGAGCCTGTCACTGCTGCCCCTGTTCCTTTGAAGAAAGGTATCAAAGTCCGAGTGGTAGCAGGTAGTATGAAAGGTGTGGAAGCATACGTACAGAGCTATAATGGCAAGAAAGCCGTCATCGGCAGCGAAATCAAGTATATCAGTGGTGCAACGCTTACGATAAGTAGAAATTTACTCGAAGTCGTTGAAGCAGATTGAGTTGTAGAATGATCTTGTTGCATAAAAATGGAAACGTTGGTATACATTCTTGAAGTTTTACGGAAAACCCTTATCTTTGCACCTAAAAAAGGAGATACAATTATGAATACAGCTACATATACATTAGATGTCCCTGCAACCGATATTTCTCTTTTCAAATCATTGATTAAGAAATTCGGGTGGGTTGCCAAAAAGCAAAAAGCCCCTAAGGCTTGTAGATTAGACAAGGCATTAGAAGCAGCAAAGAATGAAAAACTCTTTGCTACTAATGATTTGGATGAATTAATGAAGAGTCTTGCTTTAACCGATACAGGTACACATAGTGACATTTTTGGCTGTTAGCCCACTAATATGAGTTATCTGAGTAAAATGTTATAGTAAAGCGGTCCCAGCCCGCACAACCATGGCGAGGGCTTTGATGCCCCGCCAACCTTAGAGCGTAGCGGTTCAGAGCACCGTAGGGCGGTTACATCCTTCCTTTCTGAGAAGGGTTTCTGTCCCCTGTGAGGGGAACCGAAAGGGTCGTAAAGCCTATTGTGGCTTGGTTAGGATGTGGAGCTCCCTTTGGCTAAAGGGAGACGGAGGGATTCGAAAAAATTGTACTTTTGGCGCTAAAATGTATGATTATGGCAAACGACAATAATATACAGCCTATGGCTGATGATTCACAGATAGTACTTTACCAACCAGATGATAGCATTAGGTTGGAGGTGAAACTGGATCAAGATACGGTTTGGCTCAATCGTCAACAAATGGCGCAGTTATTTGGTCGTGATATCAAGACTATAGGTAAGCATATCAACAATGCTCTTCATGAAGAGCTAGCTTCTGACCCAACAGGCGCAAATTTTGCGATAGTTCAAAAAGAAGGTGAACGTTTGGTTACTAGACAAGTTTATCATAGATGACACCCTCTATCATTGTGGGCATTTATTAAACGCCAATGGCGGTCATAAGATTTCCGCCATAACCCTGATGGGCACCTCCCCAGAAGTAATCCTCTCAAAAGTAGAATAAAAAATAATATTCCTCATTCGAGTGGCGACAAGCGCAGAGCGATACTGCAATGAGGAGCAAAAATAACTTTTTTCAAAAAACGATAGGTGTAACTACTTGTAATATAGTGGGGACGCCGTATTGATAATATACAATAAACGTTTAAAGCTACTATATATGAAAAAATATGAATGGCTTGTGAAGCGATATTTGCGTTCGGTAGATTCCTTGAAACTATGGGCGGAAAATCCTCGATTAAATCCAGATGGTAAATATTTAAACTTGTTGGATTATGTTGAAGAATTACTATCAGATAATAGTGAGAAAGAGAGTTTCGTGAAATTATTGACGTCTATCTCGGAGAAAGGCTTTATCCCATCTGACCCTATTGTCGTTTGGAGAAATGAAGATGATACCCATTGCTATGTAGCAGAAGGAAACCGAAGGGTTTTGGCTCTAAAAATATTGCGTAATCCTAAAAAAGCACCTAAAAGCATAAGACCTTTAGTGAAACAATTGGCATCAAACACTAATCTTGATGATATTCAAAAGATTTTTGTTTGCATAGCTCCATCTTTTGATGATACAATATGGTATATAAATGAGCGACATAATCCTTCAGCTTTGCAAAAGCCATGGAGTAGAATTCAACACCAGAGATGGATATTTGAATTATATCAAAAGTATAATGGTGACATAGATTCTATATTGGCAGAAACGTCAGCAGAAAGAGCAACTGTCGAGGCTGATATACGGATTTTTAAGTTAATTGATTTAATAAAGCAACCCCAGATTAAGAATATTTTGTCGGAAGAAGAATATGAAAAGGCTGTTTCACATAGATTTCCAATAACAATATTGGAGCGTTTCTTCAATTACTCAAAGGTAAAAGAGGCATGGTTTATTACTTTTGATGGGACAAACGTAGTTATTAAAGCTGAGGAAAATAGTTTCTTTAAAGCTTATGCTGAGTTGATTAGAAGGATTATAACAGGAGATGGAGGTATTAAGGTTAATACACGTATGACGGTAACTGAAGTTCCCAAAATAATAGCTTCTCTTCCTACAGTAATAGAATCTGAAGATAATTTATTGGCATTGCAATCAGGGGAGGTTATAGCAAAAAATAGTGAAAGAAAAATTGAGACTAACAGTTCTAAGGTACCCCATATTTCTGTTTTGAAGAGGGATGTCAATAGACCAAAACTTATCTTGGACATTTATACCTTGGAAAGTACAGACAAGAGACTAGTTGATTTATTCAATGAGTTAAAGAAATTGCCGGTGGCTAAATATCCTACATGTATCTGTGCTTGTATGAGAGTATTCTTAGATATATCTGTTAGACTCTATATCGAGGAAAAAGGCTGGGAAAATGAAATAGCGAAATGTATAAATAATAGTTTTCAAGATGCTACATTGCATAAACGATTGGCTTATATAAAGGATAAATTACCAAAATGTGAAGAAAAAACAATCATAGAACGTTTACTCAATTCAAGTAATGAATATTCTTTAGATGTGTTGAATGGTTATGTTCATAGTAGCAAAACCCATTATGAATTGAAGCAGTTTGTGAATGGATTTTGGGATTTTATGTTTCCATTATTTAGAATGATGCTAGACATAAGAGAATCTTCTTCGAGTATAGAAGAAAATACTAATCCTAATTTATAAGCATAACATTATGATGAAAGTTTATTCACCTTTACGTTATCCTGGTGGAAAAAGTCGCATCTTCCCATTTGTTTCACATCTGATAGAGGAAAATGATATGAAGGGGATTGCTTATGCTGAACCTTATGCTGGTGGTGCAGGGCTTGCCTTGAAGTTGTTGATAGAAGGTTGGGTTAATAATATTTATATAAATGACTTAAACCGTTCTATTTACTCTTTTTGGAAAGTAGCACTTTCAAGAACAGAGGACTTATGTGATTGGTTGTATTCTGTTGAAGTGACAATGGAAAATTGGAACAAATACAAAGAAATTCAAAGAAATCAGGATTCTGTTGATGAATTTGAATTGGCAAAATCAACTTTGTTTTTGAACCGAACAAATATATCTGGTGTAATTAAAGGAGGCCCGATAGGCGGAAAAGAACAGGCTGGTACATATAAGATGGATGTTCGTTTTAATAAACCAGAATTAATCAAAAAGATTAGGCTTATTGCCACATTTAAGAATAAAATTCATTTATCCAATGATGATGGACTTACGTTCCTGAAAAAGATAAGCAGAAAACATGAGGATGTTTTCGTTTATTTAGATCCACCTTATTATAAAAAGGCAGCTGATTTATATATGAATTTCTTCACTGATAAGAATCATGAAGAATTGCGTGATTTGATATCAAATTATCGGAAAAGATGGATGATTTCATATGATAACGAAGACTTTGTACTAAAGTTATATGGAAACTTCAGAAAAATAGAATATCAATTGGCGCAATATGCTTCTAATCGTGTTGGAAAAGAAGTTTTAATATTTGACCATAGAATACAATGCTCTAGTTCTCTGGCTTACTTAGTTAATGCCAAAGAATTGTGATGTTTTATCTATGCGGTTTAAAAGATTTTGTCGATGTTAATAACCAAGGTACATGTAGAAAAGTTTCGTGGTTTCCATAACCAAGATTTTGAGGTAGGTTCTATGCTGACAGCTATAGCTGGACAGAATGGAACCCAAAAGTCAACTCTTTTGGGAATTATAACTCAAACGTTCACATTGGGCAAGGACAAGAATCCTATGGGCAGTGAGAAACCTTTATGTGGAGGTAGTTACCGCTCTGCATTTAGCGACAAGTTTCGTCTTTCTCCAAAGTTTGACCTACCAGGCACTCATGAGTGGACACTGTCGTTTGATGATGGAAGAGACTATACTATAGAGAGTAGTCTCCGCTCAGATTCTAAGACCTTACGTTTTTGGCAGAAAGGTATGAGAGGTAAGGGTGATGGATATATCCAATACCCTACAATCTTTTTAAGTTTGAAGCGAGTTTTGCCTGTAGCGGAATCTGGAAATGTATCAGAATCAATATTGCTTTCTGACCAGGAACTCACAGAGTTCAAAAAACTCCATGATAAAATACTGATTACGGAAACCAATATAGAGTCTGCTTCATTTCTAGAAAGCGCCAATAAGCAGACGATAGGTATAACTACAGATAAATATGATTGGAATGAAAACTCTGTGGGGCAAGATAATTTAAGCAAGATAATCTTGGCATTGTTTTCCTTTAGGCGGTTGAAAGAAAAGTACCCAAATGATTACAAAGGTGGTATCTTGGCCATAGATGAACTGGATGCAACCATGTATCCTGCTTCGCAAAAACAGTTGCTCAAGGTGCTGCGCACGTATTCTTCTAAACTGAAGTTACAGATATTCTTTACAACACATTCACTATCCTTATTAGAGAGCATTGATGACTTGATAGTTGAATGCACTCAAAAGGATGCAACCAAAAACCAGGTTAAACTGATCTATCTCAAGCGTCAAGATGAAAATATAATCATTAATGACAGAGCTTCATTCCGTAATATAACATTGAATCTACAGGTGATGCAAGGCATAGTGAAGCCTGTTCGCAAGATTCCTGTATATACAGAAGATAAGGAAAATATCGTGTTTGCCAAGTATCTGCTGCGGGGTAAAACTTCTCTATTGAAGTTCATAGATATTGATTTCTCGGGTGCAAATCTTATCTCGTTGGTATCAAAGAAAGTTCCTGCTTTTATTGAACCTGAGGCTATAGTAATAGTGGATGGGGATGTGCGTAAGGAAATCAGCAAGATGAAATCTATAGCCAAGGCTAAAAATATTCTTGTATTGCCAACCGATATGTCTCCAGAACAGTTGACGGCTTCATTTTTACATGGATTGTCAGATACCAATAGACTATGGGATAATATTGGTGAAGGCTATAGCAAACAAGTATGTTTTAGAGATTATATCTTAGCGGAAATAATGGAAGATAGAGTTAAGGCTAAGGCATGGTTTAGGAGAGAATTGCCATCTTGGGGCATAATTGCATCCAAAGTTCTCACACCTTTATTCAATGAGTACAAAGAAGATCGTATTGAATTTATTTCAGAATTTGAAAAAATGATTAAACTTTATCAGGTTTAATGGTATGGCACAGAAAAAGCATTTTATATTGATTATTTAGAGTATATTCTGAATAGTAGACTGACATCTATTTAAAAGCTTTTTATGCAGACATTAAAACTGAGTGTAAATAAAGTCTTAGTTATGATGTACTCTGTATTTTACAAAGAAGGCGGTCCCATCCCGCACAATCTGGCGCAGACCTTTGATGGTCCGCCAACCTTATAGCGTAGCGGTTCTGAGCACCGGAGAACGGTTACATCCTCTCGTCCCTGAGGGAAGAGAGGCTTGGTGAGAAAGGTGGAGCCTTCTTTAATGGTAAAGAAGGACGGGATGATTTTAGAAATCTTTATTATTTAAAGAACAAGATTTATGCACGACATACATATTATTATCATGGCTGGCGACGTAGGTAGCCGCTTCTGGCCTATGTCAACCCCCGATTACCCAAAGCAGTTCATTGATGTGATGGGTGTGGGTCGTTCCCTCATTCATTTGACAGTAGTTAGAAGCCAATCTGCCCTGTCGAAAATATGTGGGTAGTGACAAACGAGAAATATATCAGCATTGTCAAGGAGCAAATCCCTGACATGCCAGTCGATAACATATTAGCAGAGCCGGAGGCTCGCAATGTAAGTATTCGGTGAAAGCCGTATTGTGCGCCTAAATAAAGTTTCGTACCTTTGCATCGTTAATTTAAATATTCTAATTATGGTACAAGGTAAGAAACAATTAAGCAGTAAGCCAAAGTTCGCCGAGGTTGTAATCGGTGATAATGAGGCGAAGAATATGCGTGAGTCTGATGTAAACAAAAAAGCGGAGCTAAGACCGAACAGATAGCCTCTCTTGTCAGAATGATATTTACTCAAAAGCGTGAGCGGGTAGTCTTTAGTAAGGAAGAACGTGAAACCATCTATATCTATGATAAGCTGACCAATTATATGGACATCCCAGATATGCCTTTGGACAACAATGATACCGAACGCTTGATCCGTGACATGGTGATGGGTAAGAAGGCTTATATACTCTTCTTCCTGAGTTCTGGGAAGATTAGGAACAATAAAAATGAATTTCAAATTTAGTCAAATTAAGGTATAACCACCATTAGCTTGTGCTGATGGAGGGCTAAACTTTGTATTCTAGTCTCAAAATTAGAAAAATGATGCCGCCGTGCAAAGTTACAATATTATTTTGAGATATGCAATACGACGTTGAGCGGATACTTACGGTACTGCTTATATGTGGATATACAATAAGATAAATGAGTTTGCGATAATAGCAAGAAAAATAGAAAAGTATGCATAGTGGAAATAAACCTACACAAACTCATTTAGTGTATGTAATGGACTTTAAAAAATAAATATAAAAATTAGGAGGAATATTATGGTTTCTATATTAGTTAAAATAGTCGTTATAGTTGTGAGTGCTATCGCTGGTGGTTTCTTTGGAGCATGGTTTTCTTACCGATTTCAAAGCCGAAAAATCGTCAAGGTACGTCGTATAGCAATCAAGGCATTGGAAATCTTCTTGAATTATGCAAAGAAAAGACAGACTTATGACTTGGCTGCTTCGGAATTTAACAATAAGATTAACATAGTAGAGAAAAGAGCAATATTAGTTGCTTTATGTAAGCTTGGTATTCCTATTGTAAAACCTGTTGATGATGTGTTTTGTATTGAACATGTTCGGTTTGAGCACGAGGAAATTTACCGAGATACGATCAATTTGATGATAGAACAAATCAATAAGGGTAATTGTGATGAATTATTTTTCTCAGATGTTGATGCCTATTTCTCTTCCAATTCTCGTTTGTTGGCAGTTAGGGCTGTAGCTAAAAAATATGTAGATATAGACTTTTCTAAATGTGATTATGACAAAACGAATAATGTCATTAATCATCCTAATTTTCCTATAGAGTTGTTTACCCCAGGTGAGTTTAATGTTATAAGCGTCTTTAGACTACGTACCAATTGGGATACTTATTTCGATGCTAATGGAAAGGCAATTCCAGAGAAAATGACTACTCTAAAGAAAGAGATAGATTTAGGTATTTGGGATACCTATCTATTTTGGGATTTGGAATCTTATCAGAATATGCAAAACCAAAGCAATATGGCAAATGTTTTTGCAAAAGTGATGTTGCAAAACATGGGTATTCAGCTAAATGCAACAGCCTCTAACGAGAAGTTTGATGGTCACTAAATGCAGATAAAAGAAGATGTTGCTTAATTGCTTAACTATCTGTTTATTAGTGTTTTAGTTATGAAAAACTTCGAAAAAACTTGCATATGTCAGAAAAAAGGTAGTACCTTTGTAGGCATGAATGACGAAATGAAGTTACGTTTGACTTGGAACAGATAACTTATGTTCTTACCGAGCATTTCGCTTACAATACTCCATTTACGAGAATTGTAGAGAAGCTATCTCATATGGGATTGAATATGAATGAGAAAACCTTGAGAGTTATCGTACATAAGATAATCTCTTATATCCGCAAGGAAATGAAAGATGTCTGGGAGGCGACTATCAAGAAGACTCACAATTGGATGATTGATGAGACCTTAGAGTCCTTGGAAGAGAATCATTTCTTGTTTATGTGGTTTATCGATGAGATAGGTAGACTATTTGGAATCGAGCATGACTGTAAGAAGGCTGGTTTAACAGCCGACCAGGTTCTTGTGGAAAGGCTTCAAAGGAGCAAGCCTATCATGGACCGAATCAAGGAGAAGTTTGAGCGATTTGCTAGATCGAATTACAAAGGCTTGGGCGCTTTGACAAAGAAGGCTCTTAAATATATCAAGACTGAATGGTCGGCAATGCAAACCATTTTGCAGGATGACAACCTTGAGTTGTCTAACAACCTGGCAGAACAAATGATGAGACACATCAAGCTGAATCTTAAGAACTGTCTGAACATCGGCAGTGAAGATTCTGCGCTTGACTATGCCTTCATGTTTTCTGTCATAGAAAGCTGTAATATGAACAAGTTATCTCCTGGGTGTTACATCAAGGATCTAGTTAGTCGTCTTACTGCCAAGCCTGTTTGTACAGCAGAAAAAGTGGCACTTTTGCCTTGCGTTATGCAAAAATAAATGTTAAATCCAATCATTTTTTATTTTTAACATCTCTTGAATCGCCTTTAAAAAAAGGCGGTTCAGAGGGTGTATGGAAATATAGATGGTTACACTTTAATAGACTATTCTTGATTAAATTGTATACAAATGAAATATTCAAAAGGAAAGATAATAATTTGCGTCTGCTTATGTCTTGTAGCGATATTGCTCGCACCATATCTTTTAACGAGACCCTTTTGTGATAAGTTATCTTTTATGAATACGGGTCAAATTGGAGACACTATAGGTGGCACAACAGCGCCTATTGTTGGCATAGTAAGTATCGTTCTACTTGCATATACTTTAATTGAGCAATTGAAGTTTAATGCAAAGCAAGTTGACTTACAACGACAAGAGCAATTTAAAACAACATTTTTCGAATTATTGAAAGAACAAAGAGATATTAAAAACTCTTTGTTTACAAACTACGAAGGTGTTGACATGCAAAATCCAACAAAGATACAAAAAATTCCAGTGAAAGGACAGGATTTTTTTAGAATGGGTAGCTTTGTTTTAAAGAATCTATTTGATTCGATGGAATATGGACATTATTGCCACGCATATGATCCAGAAGAAATTGATGATCAACTTGCTTATTGCGATGCTCATTCGGAAAACTATTTTGAGGATTCTAATGGTAACCTATATCGGTTTAGTTTTGAAACAATAAAGACGCAATCAAAGTTCTGTTTTCTGAATGATAAGTCACTAGTGTCCCGTTAAAACGAGACGATTATTAAATAAGTTATTAATACTCAA
>ERZ1023834.49-NODE-49-length-32320-cov-115.615931_pt1 | contig 32320 bp, 29 predicted proteins | sample MGYA00380382_ERZ1023834 | MGnify/ENA primary metagenome ERZ1023834 (study PRJEB33179, sample SAMN07449066) | human gut metagenome | biome: Human-gut; feature: Human associated habitat; material: Faeces | host: Homo sapiens | place: India:Kasaragod | collected... | reverse complement strand
AGCTGGTTTAGAGCATCTGCCTTACAAGCAGAGGGTCGGCGGTTCGAATCCGTCAGCGCCCACGGGGGTGTTCCCTGTGATTCACTTTTGTGGTTGCAGGGACTTTTTTTAGAGGGCGTTTAGCTCAGCTGGTTTAGAGCATCTGCCTTACAAGCAGAGGGTCGGCGGTTCGAATCCGTCAACGCCCACAATGGTGAAGGTCTTTCAACAAATGTTGAGAGACCTTTTTTTATGCTTTTAAATTATTTTATCACTATTTTCTCTGTTTTCTCACGATAATTCATTAATTTTGCACCCTATATATAATACGTATTGTTATGAATTTAGATTTATTGACTGCCATATCACCAATTGATGGTCGTTATAGGGGAAAAACAGAGCAACTCGCTAACTACTTCTCAGAGTATGCTCTCATTCGTTATCGTGTACGCGTAGAGATTGAATACTTCATTACTCTATGCGAGTTACCTTTGCCACAGCTTGCTTCTTTCGACAAGTCGCTGTTCGAACGTCTGCGTGACATTTATCGTAATTTTGACGAAAATGAAGCACAGCGCGTAAAAGACATCGAGAAGATTACCAATCACGATGTAAAGGCTGTAGAGTATTTTATCAAGGAAGAATTCGATAAGATAGGAGGCTTGGATGCTTACAAGGAGTTTATCCATTTTGGTTTGACATCTCAGGATATCAACAACACAAGTGTGCCTCTCTCTGTAAAAGAGGCTTTGGAAGAGTGCTTTTATCCGCAGGTTGAAGAGCTGATTGCACAGCTCCAGACTTATGCTGATGAGTGGAAGGATGTGCCTATGCTGGCTAAGACTCACGGACAGCCTGCTTCACCTACCCGCCTGGGCAAGGAAATCATGGTTTATGTTTACCGTCTTACCGAGCAGCTTAATTCGCTCAAGGCTTGCAAGATTACAGCTAAGTTCGGTGGTGCTACCGGTAACTACAATGCTCACCATGTAGCTTATCCACAGTATGACTGGAAAGCATTCGGTAACAAGTTTGTCAGCGAAAAACTCGGTTTGGAACGCGAGCAGTATACCACACAGATCAGTAACTATGACTACCTTGGCGCTATCTTTGACGCCATCCGTCGTATCAACACCATTATCATCGACTTAGACCGTGACTTCTGGATGTATATCTCTATGGATTACTTCAAGCAGAAGATCAAGGCAGGTGAGGTAGGCTCAAGTGCGATGCCTCACAAGGTGAATCCTATCGATTATGAGAACAGTGAAGGTAACCTGGGCATAGCCAATGCCATTCTTCAGTTCCTGGCACAGAAACTTCCAGTTAGCCGCTTGCAGCGCGACCTTACTGACAGTACTGTGCTCCGTAACATCGGTGTGCCTCTCGGTCATAGCGTCATTGCTATCCAGAGTACATTGAAGGGCTTGCGTAAACTGATTCTTCACGAGGAGAAACTGCAGGAAGATTTGAATAATACATGGGCAGTTGTAGCTGAGGCTATCCAGACTATCCTTCGCCGTGAGGCATATCCACATCCTTACGAGGCATTGAAGGCGTTGACACGTACCAACCAGCACATGACTGAGGAAACTATTCATGAGTTTATCCAGGGATTGAATGTGAGTGATAGTGTTAAGGCAGAACTGATGGCAATCACACCAAGCAATTATACAGGTATCTAATATACACAAAGGAATTTTGTAGTTTTAGTACATATATATAAGTAAAAATTAGATTTATTAACCCAGCCGTGAGGCTATTAAGTATTTTAAGAAAATGGATTCAGAATTTGAAAACAAACCTCAAGATCAGTCTTCTGAGAATGAGAGAACCCGTGAGGGCTACAACCCAGCAGGTGGTTATCAGAAGAGTTATCGACCAGTAGGTCGCACACAGCGTCCTCGTATCAATTCACATCGCGCATACAGCAGCGACAGAAGTAGCAGTAACAGCGAAGGCGGTTTCCGTCCTGAAGGTTTCGGTGCTGGCTTGCAGAGTACAGGCAGCAGCGAGCGTCCACAGCGCAGCAGCTATCAGAGCCGTGGTGGTTATGGTAACAGCAACCGTGGTGGCTACCAGCCACGTCAGCAGGGAGGCTATCAGTCTCGTCCTCAGCAGGGTGGCTATCGTCCTCGTTACAACAATAATGATGAGCAGGGTGGTTATCAGCCTCGTCAGCAGGGTGGCTATCAGCCACGCCAGCAGGGCGGCTACCAGTCTCGTTCTCAGCAGGGTGGTTATGGCAACAACCGTGGTGGTTATGGTCGTCCACAGGGTGGCGGCTATGGCAACAACCGTGGTGGCGGCTATGGTCGTCCTCAGCAGGGGGGTTATAGCAACAACCGTGGCGGTTATGGCCGTCCACAGGGTGGTGGCTATGGCAACAACCGTGGTGGCGGTTTCCGTCAGCACACTCCTGGTTACGATCCAAATGCTAAGTATAGCATGAAGAAGCGTATCGAATATAAGGAGGAAAACATCGACCCAACAGAGCCATTGCGCTTGAACAAGTTCCTCGCCAATGCTGGTGTATGCTCTCGCCGTGAGGCTGATGAGTTCATCCAGGCTGGTCTGGTAACAGTCAATGGTGAGGTAGTTACCGAGTTGGGTACCAAGATTCTTCGTACCGATGAGGTGAAGTTCCACGACGCTCCTGTAACTTTGGAGAAGAAGGTATACGTATTGCTCAACAAGCCAAAGGATTATGTTACAACCAGCGATGATCCTCAGCAGCGCAAGACTGTGATGGACCTCGTAAAGGATGTTTGTCCTGAGCGTATTTATCCTGTAGGCCGTCTCGACCGTAATACAACAGGTGTACTTCTCTTGACCAACGATGGTGACCTGGCTTCTAAGCTTACTCACCCTAAGTTCCTGAAGAAGAAGGTTTATCACGTTCACCTCGATAAGAACCTGACAGCTCACGATATGGATCAGATCCGCGAGGGTATCACCTTGGAAGATGGTGAAATCAAGGCAGATGCTGTAGAGTATGCTGATGATCGCGACAAGGCACAGGTTGGCATCGAGATTCATAGTGGCAAGAACCGTATCGTGCGCCGTATCTTCGAGAGCCTCGGCTATCGTGTTACCAAGCTCGACCGTGTACAGTTCGCAGGTTTGACTAAGAAAAATCTCCGTCGCGGTGACTGGCGCTTCCTTACTGAGAAGGAGGTAGACATGCTCCGCATGGGTGCTTTTGAATAAGGATAATAAGATATAATAAGAAAGGAGACTATCTGTTTAGTCTCCTTTTTAACCTATTAATTAACAATGGAAAAAGTAAAAAGAACTAAAGTTGTAGACTTGCTCAAGAGTACAGCCTACGGCTCAATCGTGAATGTCAAGGGATGGGTTCGTACCCATCGTAGTAGCAAAGCAGTCGATTTTATCGCTCTTAACGATGGTTCTACTATTAATAATATTCAGATAGTAGTCGACCCATCAAAGGTCGATGAGAATCAGCTCCGTCAGATTACTACTGGTGCTTGTATCAGCGCCGTAGGTACGCTGGTAGAAAGCCAGGGTGCCGGACAGAGTGTTGAGATTCAGTGCGAGAGCATCGAGATTTACGGTCTCTGCGGCAGCGACTATCCTATGCAGAAGAAGGGACAGAGCTTCGAATACATGCGTCAGTATGCTCACCTCCGTCTCCGTACCAATACCTTTGGTGCCGTAATGCGTATCCGCCACAACATGGCAATGGCTATCCACACCTACTTCCATGAGCATGGATATTTCTATTTCAATACTCCGCTCATCACAGCCAGCGACTGCGAGGGTGCAGGTCAGATGTTCCAGGTAACTACCAAGAACCTCTACAACCTGAAGAAGACCGAGGATGGCAAGATTGACTATTCTGATGATTTCTTCGGCAAGCAGACTTCATTGACCGTTTCCGGTCAGTTGGAGGGTGAGCTCGGTGCTACAGCACTCGGCGCCATCTATACCTTCGGTCCAACCTTCCGTGCAGAGAACAGTAATACTCCTCGCCACCTGGCTGAGTTCTGGATGGTAGAGCCAGAGGTTGCTTTCCTGGATATGGACGGTTTGATGGAGTTGGAGGAAGACTTCATCAAGTATTGTATCCGTTGGGCACTGGAGCATTGCAAGGATGATCTTGCTTTCTTGAACAAGATGATTGACAAGGGTCTGATTGCCCGTCTGGAAGGCGTATTGAATTCCGACTTCGTTCATCTTCCATATACCGAGGGTATCCGCATCCTTCAGGAGGCTATTGCCAACGGTAAGAAGTTTGAGTTCCCATGCGAGTGGGGTGATGACCTGGCTTCAGAGCATGAGCGTTTCCTCGTAGAGGAGCACTTCAAGCGCCCGGTTATCATGACCAACTATCCTAAGGCTATCAAGGCATTCTATATGAAGATAGACGAGGAGGAGAGTGGTTTCGGTGGCAAGAGCGGTCAGACCGTTCAGGGTACCGACGTACTGTTCCCACAGATTGGTGAGATTATCGGTGGTTCTGTCCGTGAGGAGAGCTATGACAAGCTGATGGGTGAGATTGAGGCTCGCAACATCCCTATGAAGGATATGAACTGGTATCTCGATACCCGTAAGTATGGTTCATGCCCACACGCAGGTTTCGGTCTCGGTTTCGAGCGCCTGATTCTCTTCGTAACCGGTATGCAGAATATCCGCGACGTGATCCCATTCCCACGTACACCAAAGAACGCAGAATTCTAGAATAAATAAATGAAGCCTGTTTCGATGCCCTTCGAAACAGGCTTCATTGCTCTTCGCAAGTACTTGCGATGGCCAACCCAGCTACTTGCGTCAGTTTACTCTCGATTTTATTGCCACATTTGCCACGCGCATGCTAACTTACTGGCATACAATGGTTTAATGGTGGCAATAGACCCTATTTCTATTGTCACCTTATTGTCACCTATTGCCACACCCTAGGCACACTAAAAACGATATAATTAACTGATATTCAGGTGTTTCTTGTCTGCTTTTTGTTCTTCTGTTCATTGGAACGCTTGGTGCATCGACTGAACAAAACAAGGGTTTTTGCGTTCAATATAGCCCCTTTTTTCGTCTTTTTATCACCAAAAATGGAAGTGAGGCTTATATTTTTGATTCAAAAAAAGCTATTTCGAACTTCAAAAGAGCCTTACTTGATAATGGGCAGGATGCTCCTGAAACTGCGTCACGACGTAGCTGTCACTGCGTCGGGACGTAGTTATTGTTACGTCGTGACATAGCTACTGCTACGTCGTGACGTAATTTCTCCAGCATCGTTGGCGGAAAAACTCTACCTCCCTCTCATATACTGATAGCTTCGATAAGCATATCGTTGTATCTGTCTATCACATCGTCATTGATACTTTTCCGATATTCACATCAATGCCAGTATATATGATAAGGTGTAATGGGCAGCCAGCCAGTTTAAGTAAATGAAATCATGTACGTCATTTAACAAGTTCATACGTTTCATTGAGTCGATAGATATGACTGCGCTGGGTTAAAGATTCGACTTCGTTGGGTGGAAGAGTCAATTTCGTTGGCTGAATAATATGGCTGCGTTGGCTGAACGAAGTAGCTCAGTTATCAGAATGAAGCACTTGAGTTATCAGAATGAAGCGGCTTGGTGTAATACGATTTACTCATACATTCGTATCTAGATGGTCCTTATATATATAATAAGGTGTAGGACCGCCAATCTCCCCTATATATAATAAGGTGTAGGTTTTATATCGGAAAAATGGAGGAAAACAGGGAAAATGGACGGGTTAGAAGCCCAATATGGGGGCTATTTTATAAAAAACATAAGAAAAATAGCCTTTTTTTGAAAAAAAATGCTCAAAAACTTGCAAGTTTCGAAAAATATACTTATATTTGCAACATGAAAAATCTCCTGGCTGGAGATATGATAAAAACAATAAGAACTGAGTGGCGATAAGAAGCCACAATATTTAAGAACGATAAAAAATAACTTTTCTAAGAGGACCTTTGAAACTGAAAAAATAACTTTTCTAAGAGTGCAGACTCTTTTCATCAAACGGAACTCTTAATTCGATATAGAGAATTAATTAATAACTTCCTGCCGAAAGGCTAGGAAAATCGTATAACTTTATAAATTATTACCGTATGAAAAGAAAGTATTTTAGCGCGCTGCTTATGGGTGCATTGACAATTGCCTCGGTAAGCACATTTACTTCTTGTAAAGACTACGATGATGACATTAGCAATTTGCAACAGCAGATTGATTCTAATGCAAAAGCAATCGAAACCATTCAGAACTTGATTAAGAGTGGTGGTCTTGTTACCGGAGTAACAGGAAATAGTGATGGTATTACTGTAACGCTCAGTGATGGAAAAACAGTCAATATTTCAAATGGTAAGGATGACGCTTCTGGTACTGCGTGGACTATCGGAAAAGATGGTTACTGGTATTTGAATGGAACAAAGACCGACAACTTGGCTCGCGGTCCTCAGGGCGAGAAGGGCGATCAAGGCGAGAAGGGTGATGCTGGCACAAGCGCATCCGCAGCATCTTATGAGTACTATGTTCCTAATGCTGAATCTGGTTACTTCGACATCTACAAGGATGGCAAGAAGGTAAAACAGAGTGATGTTCAGTTTGTTTCAGAAACTCCAAACTCTATCACCGCTACTTTGGATAACCAAAACTTGATCCTTACAGGTGTTAAGGGTATTTCTGGTGAAAAGGTCGTTATTTCACTTACTGGTGATTTGACAGGCTTGGTATTCATGCCAAATCTCTACTTGGATGGTATTGAGACTTTGACTTATGACTACTTGCATGGTGATTACTTGACACATAAGACCAATTTGCCAGGTCTTAGCCGCTTGACTACTACTGATGGTAGCCATAAGACAATTACAGGTCTCGATAACTATTTGCCTGATAGATTGGAAAATGATCCGGTTTCTGCGATTACAACAGAATTTGATTATGGTCCTGCTTGGGGTGTTAAGTATCATATGAATCCATCAAATGCTGATATGGCATACGAGGATATTCAGGGCTTCAATCTCCTTGAGCCAACAATCTTGAATTATCATACTCGTGCTACAGCTTCAGTGCTTGGAAATATTACTTCTCCTGAGTTGAACGATGCAGGTAAGACTCTCTTCAATACTTCTAATGGTATTGTTACAGCAGGTTTGAAGATTCAGCATCCTGAAAAGTTGGAACCATTCCCAACTGTTAAAGATAAGAATGAGACAGCTAATACGATTGCTTTGCAGGCTAAGACTGCTGCAAGTACAGTAGCTGAAGGCAAGGTTACTTCTGATTATGCTTTGATTCAGCCACAGAAGGCTTACCTCGAGGCTTTGTACTGGAGATTGAAACCTCATTATGCTGGATTAGGTCTGCCTAATACCCGTATGGGTGACGAAAAGGGTATTCCTACTGCTAATACATTCGGTACAACTGCTGCTGATGCTACTGCTCAGGTTCACGTTTATGACTCACCTCAGGAGGCTTTGAAAGATCCAAATGGTGCAGCTCTCGAACTTTACTATAACAGCGCAGAGGGTATTGATATTGCAAGCTACCTCGGACTCCATATGTTGGTAGAGGATGTTAAGCAGTTTACTCCTGGTACTCCTAATAAGCTTGGTGTTAACCTGAAGGAGATGTCATTAGAAGAAGGTAAGGAATGGGGCTTGACCTATCAGTTTAACCTCGTTGAGTACAAGGTAGACGGCAACGCTACAATTGATAGCCGTTATGCTAAGTGGGTTAACAAAGACGCTGGTGTAAAGAGTTCTGAGGATGGTATCCTCCGTGCTTATAATGTTGATGCAAGCGGTAATCCAACTTCTGAGTCTGCTACTTCTATCGACCGTGAGCCATTAGTTCAGGTACTCGTTAAGCGTGGTGATAAGGTGGTTTTGGATGGTTACATCTTGATTCACATTACACGTCAGAACCCTGAGGTTGCTCCTAATAAGGCAATTGATTTGTTGACAAAGGATGCTAAGTTCGATCTCTGCAATGGTATTGATGATTTGAAGACTACATGGGCTCAGTTCTCTGCAACTGTATTGACAGAGGGTCTTGAGAATATGACAAAGAAGGACTTCGATGAGCAGTATACTATTGATCAAAAGGGCACATACGGTACTGATGCTGCTGGTAATACTACTTTGGATCTGAAGATGTTCAAGGCTGCTCCTGAGAAGGGTGGTACATACAACGCTGCTGATGATCTTGGTAATATCGAGTACTTCGGTAATACAGAGGGTACAACTAACCATGCCTTCAAGTGGCACTTAACTGCTGCAGATCTTGAGAAGTTGACTCATGATCAGGTTAATCCTGTTACTGTAACTCGCTATGTACGTTACGTAGGTAATGCAAAGGCTAAGTATCCTTACATCTATGTTAAGTTGACTTACAACTTGTCACGTATCAATAAGAACCAGACATTCGGTGAGTTGATTCCTGAGTACTGGAAGGGACTTGATGGTTCTGTAAATGGTAAGGAAGCTGTTATCTTCGATGTTAAGGAGCCTACAAATGGTGGCGATATCCTTGGTATTAGCCGCAAGGTTACTTCTACTTTGAAGGGTAATGTTGCTAAGTTAGTAGGTCCTCACAAGTATTACTTCGTTCCTGAGCCTGTTGTAGTTGGTGGTTATACAATCACTCCACAGAGAAGTGCTGCTGATACCAAGTGGAACAAGTTGTTCTGCAAGTATATCATTGGTGACTCTCACGTATTCAGCAAGGCTAAGTTGCAGGAAACTCTTGAGGGTTGTGCTATTGACTACGCAGATGGTGCATTCATGAATGAAGATCTCTATGCAGTAAAGGGTACTTCTTATGTTAAAATTGCAACATTGGATCCTGCTACTAGTGAGATTACATTGATAAAGAATGAAACAACAAAGGCTGTCTTGAATGCGATTGGTTATGAACCAGCGAATGCTAATATCCAAAAGGAGCTTCGCTCTTGGGTAGGTGTTGTAACTGAGAATACTTGTGGTGTTGCTGAGTTTGTTAAGGATGGTATCTTCCTGACATCTTGGGAGCGTCCAATCAACTTGATTGATGTTGCTACAGAGCCACGTATCGATGCTAACACCAATGGTAACGTTATCTACGCTCTTGATCTCTTTAAGTTGTACGACTGGCGTGGTTGGAATACTGCTACTGTTTCTGAGGCAGGTTGTGTAGCTAACCAGAGTAATATGTGGGGTGACCACCTCTGGTTCTGGGGTTACTACAATGTGAAGTCTATTACGATCGATACTACACCTGCTAACGTTGAGACAACTCTTGGCGGCGGTCATTGGACTACAATGGATAAGATTAGTGGAGACGTTGAACTCAGATGCGGTAATAGAAGTGGTGTTGCTACAGATTCTAAGACTAAGGGTAAGGTAACTTACACCAACGATTTGACTTCTTACAACTCTGCAAGTCAGAATGCTGCTTTGGCAACCTTCATGGAGGCTAATAAGGCTAAGTTCGGTACTATCTGGTACTACAACAATGGTGGTAACGTAGAAACCTTCAAGGTAAGAGTTCCTATCACTATCGCTTACGAGTGGGGTGAGTTTACTACTAAGGTTGAGTTCACAATCAACGGTACAATCGGTGATTAAAACATTTATTGAAAAGGAAATTAATAATTAAGCTCTAATTAGAGGGTGTGCCTAAAAGAGCGGCGCACCCTCTTTTTATTTAAAAATGTGACGGGTATGAAAAAAACTATATTATATTCTCTCTTGGCTATATTGGTCTTCTCATTATGTTCATGCGGTGAGAAAAAGAAAAGTCGCGAACAGCAGGTTGATGAATTCAGAAGCGAATTGACAGAAGAAGATACGGCTGCTATGTTGAAACTTTGTGATGATGCCATGGCGCAACTCAAGGCAAAGGATTATAACGCAGTGCTTGCCAATTTGCATGAATATACCGATTCTACGCAAGAAGTGAAACCTCTCACAGAAGAAACAAGACAAAGATATCTTAACAAGTTTAAGATGTTCCCTGTATTGGATTATACACGCGTATATTACTCATTCCAGTTGCAAGGCTGCAATGATGTGAAATATGATGTTACCTTTGCAACGGCAAAACAGGCTGGAACCGCTGAACCGGCAAAGACAGCTTATATGTTCAATCCGGTGAAAGTAGACGGCACTTGGAAACTGTGTGTAAAGACGGCTACTGACGAAATAGATATGAACATGCGCTAATAAAACATTTAAACTTACCTATTATGAAGAAATCATTGTTTGTCATATTACTGGCTTGTGTGTCTGCCCCCGGTTGGGCTCAGATACAGCGCACTGTTGTATTTGATTTCAGTCAGCCACTCAGTCTTACTCCTTCCATAACTCCACCTGAAGGTAATAGTAATGAAGTTCCCGTTACTGATAATGTTTTCTCTAATGGCGACATTACTATTGATTTTGAGTGGGGTAATCTGGGATTGGGTACAGCCATCGTAAACTTTACTAATCGCTATACTCATGATATCTCCTATTATCTCAAAGTCAGTCAGCAGGCTTTGATGAAAGTGCATGCACCTGATATCGGACGTCTTGACAGAGTATCTTTCTCCGAAGGTAGTACTGTAGGTGATCTTCGAGTGACAGACGATGAATTAGGAAGTCAGGAAGATGGATACAAGACATGGATTAATGATAAAAAGCAGGATATCCATGACTTAATATACAAAAACAGTTTTTCGAATGCTCAATTAAAAAAGATTACGGTACTCTATACCATGCCGTCTACCATTCTGACAGCTACAGGTGATTTGGAGAATGGCAGTGTTTTAGAGTACTTTGAAAACATGCATCTTACATTCGACCGCAACATGCTGGTTAAAGATGCATCCAAAATCACACTCTCTGATGGAACGAGCAGCCAAACGCTTTCTGCTACTGTAAAAGACAATGTGGTAACCTTATCTGCTGCTAGCCAGATAGCAAAGAATGGTACATATACACTTACGGTTCCTGCAAAGAGTTTTGTTGATAAGGAAGGCTTTGAGAACAAGGAAATGAAATTCTCTTTTGTCATCAAGGCTCCTTTTAGTCCTGTTTCGATTACTCCTGCAGCGGGAACCGTTGAAACTTTACCTCTTACTATTGCCGTAGACTTCGGAGAGAATGTTGGATATGTAGATGAGGCTGCCAGCGTGAAATTACTGAAAGATGGTAACGACTATCTGACAGCAAAGGCTGTCAAGGCATCTGATACGAAAGTTAATTTTGAAATACAGGGCGCTGCAGGTGCTATCTCAAAGAAGGGTACTTATAAACTTATTGTTCCTGCTAATGTAGTTTGCAACGACAAGAAGGGCGATGCCGAATGGGAACGCTACAATAAGGCTTTTGATGTAGAATATGTTGTTGTCGGTTCTGCGGCTTACCTGAAAGCCCAAGAACTGTTGCAAAACAAATCGGTGGGCTATCCTAAGGTCACAAGCGCGGCTTACGTAGCATTGGACAATGTTGTAAAGAATGAAGCATCAACAGATGCAGAATTCAAGGCTGCGATTGATGCTTATTACAACGAGACTGATGTTCTTCTTCCTGAAAACCGGAAATGGTACAAGATTGTCAGTGTAAATAAGGATGGTAAATCATTGTATCTTGCTGTAAAAGAAAAGCAGGTTCTATTGGTAGACAATATAGATGAAGCTTCTGCATTTGAGGCGTTAGACAATAGCGGAGTGTTCACCTTGGGTGATGCTGATGACAATATGCTGAATGTCAATGGAGTGACAGCTGATGCAGGTGCAGAAGTAAGCAAACTTACAATTGCCAAACTGGATGGCTCTGCAGTACAACTCGAATCGGGTGATGTCTTTGATGCAGACAAAGCATTGGGTACTTTCTCATTCAAGGGATCTTATCCATCTGTAACGGGAAGCTCTAGCGTTGCTTATGCTTTGTGTAATCATGCAGACAAGAAATATCAGACAGAAGCAGCTGTTGCTGCTCCATATTGGCAAAGCAGTCTGACCAGTGCTTTCGCATTCGTTGAGGTTGAAAAACCGGCTGCTGCTATCAAGACCGTAGAGACAGCTTACAAGTTGACACCTGCAATAGTAGGAAGCAATGCCGATCTCCTGACTCTTTCTTTCGATGAGTTGACTCATGTTACAGTAATGAGTGATGCTGATGCCTATATTGCTAATGAGAAGGGTGAGCGTGTGAAAGACGTTACCTTTACTCCGGTAACAGGAAAAGACAATCAGTTTACTGTTGCGTTGACAGACCTGGCAAAGGCTAGCTATCAGCTGGTAATCCCAGAAGGAACCTTCCATTATGAAAAGAATAATAAGGAAGTAAAGACACAAGCTATCAAGGTAAGCTTTACGATAGGAAAGGGCGGCTCTCCTGAAGATCCAAATCTTAAATCAGATTATTCAATATACCAGATGTTGCCTGATATATCAGGTTTTGTCAAGGATGTTGCATTGAATGGATTTATGATTAAAAACATTGGATACTATGATGGCTTGGTTGCTAATCCTGATAGAGAAGTGAGACTTGCAGTTTACGACAACAACAAGACGATTCGTACAGGACACTTTGAAAGCTATGTAGATCCAGAAGATCCGACAACGCCGACATTGCTGTTAGTTTTTGATACTCCTATTAGAGAAGGTGAATTGAAAGCCAATAGTTACGCTATCGTAATTTTGCAGGGAACCTTCGGAGATACAAACTTTGGAAAGTTCCTTGAGGACAAGACCACAACCCAAGCCAGTGACTGTCATACAAACCCAAGAATGACGATTACAATCGAAGTAGACAATGATAAGGCTACTGGTATCGAACATGTTGTGAATTCTACTGAGAAGAACAATGTAATCTATGATGTCCAGGGACGTAAGGTAAAGCAGATGAATCGTTCTGGTATCTACATTGTGAATGGAAAGAAATTCGTAAAGAAATAAAATTTAATGTAGAAAGTTATGAAATCAATTAAACTGTTCATGGCAACGGCCATGTTAGCCATCGGCTCTACAGCCGCTATGGCGCAAGCATCCTACACAGACAAGGACGGAAACGAATATCAGTTTAAGCGCCACTGGTTCCTGGATGTTCAGGCTGGTGGGCAATATACTGTAGGTGAGGCAAGCTTCTCCGACTTGCTTTCTCCTAACTTCCAGGGTGCCATCGGCTACCAGTTCTCTCCTGTCTTCGGACTCCGTGGTCAGATTAACGGTATCTGGAGCAAGGGCGGATGGAACGGATACAAGGCTACCAAGGATGGTACTCCGTATACCGCCAGCTACAAATGGAAATATGTAGCTCCGGGTGTGGACTTCATGTTCAACCTCTCTAACCTCTTCTGTGGTTGGAACCCGAACCGCGTGTTTAGCGCTACTGCCTTCGTTGGTGGTGGTATCAACTGGGCTGGAGCTAACCAGGAGGTAAACGACCTGGCTGCCAACATCAAGAATCAGAGCAACTATCTGCTGGAGTATCTCTGGCAGGGAAAGAAGGTTCGCCCTTACGGCAGAGCCGGTATCGACCTGGAATTCAAGGTAAGCAAGGCTGTGAGCATCATGCTCGAAGGCAATGCCAACATGATTTCTGACAAGTACAACTCTAAGAAGGCAGATAACCCTGACTGGTACTTCAATGCACTGGCTGGTGTACGCATCAACCTGGGCAAGAGCTATACCAAGAAGGCTAAGCCGGTAGAGGAACCTGCTCCGGCACCAGCTCCTAAGCAGGAATATGTAGCTCCTAAGCCAGAGCCTAAGCCAGCTCCTGTAGAGAAGAAGGTAGAGGAGATTCGCCGTGACATCTTCTTCACCATCAATTCTTACAAGATTGCTCCTGCTGAGGATGCTAAGATCCGTGAGGTGGTTGACTTCCTGAGCAAGAACACAGAGGCAAAGGTTGTAGTAACCGGCTATGCTGACAAGGGTACAGGCAATGACGTCATCAACGACCGCATCGCTGCCAAGCGAGCTGCAGCTGTGGTTTGGATGCTGACAAAGAAATATAATATACCTTCTGAGCGCATTACAGAAAAATCTAAGGGTGCACGTGTGCAGCCTTTTGCAGAAAACGCAAAGAACCGTGTAACGATCATGATCGCTAAGTAGTACGGTAAGTTTATAATGCGACAATCAATTATTTTAATTGGTGGCGGGGCATCCTCAGGGGTGCCCCGTTTTTCGTTCTGATATCCCTTCCTTCTCCCGCTCATTTTGTTATTTTTTCACCATTTCTTGCAGTTTCTCAATATTTTGTTGTACCTTTGCACAAAAATAATAATAAATTGCAAGAAAATGGGAAAGATTATATTGACGGGCGACCGTCCTACAGGTAAACTTCACCTGGGTCATTACATCGGCTCTCTGCAGCGCCGAGTACAACTTCAGAACGCTGGCGACTTCGACAGAATGTTCGTTTTCATGGCAGATGTTCAGGCTTTGACTGATAATGCCGACAATCCTGAGAAGATTCGTCAGAACATTACAGAGGTGGCTCTTGACTATCTCTCTGCGGGCCTCGACCCACAGAAGTGTACACTCTATATCCAGAGTATGATTCCAGAGTTGGCTGAGTTGACTACCTATCTGATGAACCTCATCAGCGTATCTCGTGTTCAGCGTAACCCAACCGTGAAGACTGAGATCAAGATGCGTAACTTCGAGGCAAACATTCCGCTCGGTTTCTTCTGCTATCCTGTGAGTCAGGCTGCCGACATCACCGCTTTCAAGGCTACAACCGTGCCTGCCGGTGAGGACCAGGAGCCTATGCTGGAGGTAACCCGCGAGTTGGTTCGCCGTTTCAACCAGACTTATGCACCTGTTTTGGTAGAGCCGGAGATTCTGCTTCCAGAGATTGCCTGCTGCCGTCGTCTTCCGGGAACTGATGGTAAGGAGAAGATGAGTAAGAGTCTCGGTAACTGTATCTACATGAGCGACGATGAGAAGACCGTTTGGAAGAAGGTGAAGAAGATGTCTAACGGTGAGCCACGTATGAGTATGGAAGAGCCGGGACATCTGGAGGGCAATGCCGTGTTCACCTATCTCGAGGCATTCTCTACTCCTGAGGACTTCGCTGAATTCTGGCCAGAGTTCAAGACTTTGGATGAGTTGAAGGAGCAGTATGTGAAGGGTGGTATCGGTGACGGCACCTGCAAGAAGTTCCTGAACAGCGTCATCAACAAGATGCTCGACCCAATCCGTGCCCGCCGTCATGAGTTTGAGCAGGATATTCCTGAGGTATTCAACATTCTGAAGAAGGGTAGCGAGGATGCCCGCGAGTTTGCAGCCCAGACCATGGATGAGGTTCGCAAGGCTATGCGTATCGACTACTTCAGCGATGCTGCCTATATTGAGGAGCAGGCTGCGAAATATAAAATTTAATGTTGAATGTTGAGTGTTGAATGTTGAGTTAGGCATGTGCCCTATAATTCAACACTCAACATTCAACATTCAACACTTAAGAATGTTGAGTTAGGCATGCGCCCTATTATTCAACACTCAACATTCAACATTCAACACTTAATTATGAATAAACGAATATTACAATTAGCGGTGCCGTCGATAATATCCAATATCACGGTACCGCTTTTGGGTTTGGTTGATGTCGCTATCGTCGGGCATATCGGCGATGCGGCTTACATCGGAGCTATTGCCGTGGGGTCGATGCTATTCAATGTCATCTACTGGCTTTTCGGATTTCTGAGAATGGGAACCAGCGGAATGACTTCGCAGGCTTTGGGAAGGAGAGATCTGGCTGAGGTGCTGAGGCTCCTGGTGCGCTCTCTGAGTATCGGTGTGGGGATAGGAGTGCTGTTCTTCGTTCTCCAGAAATGGCTGATAGGCTGCGGACTGTGGGCGATGTCGCCGGAAGCTGATGTCGTGGAACTGGCACGGAGATACTGTTATGTCTGTATCTGGGGAGCCCCGGCAGTGCTCGGACTCTACGGATTTACGGGCTGGTTTATCGGTATGCAGAACACGCGCATTCCGATGATGGTATCGCTGACGCAGAATGTGGTGAACATCATAGCCTCTCTGCTGCTGGTATTTGTTGGCGGTATGACGGTAGAAGGTGTGGCGCTCGGAACGGTCATTGCCCAATGGTGGGGATTCCTGATGGCATGTCTGTTTTATCGCATCTGGTATCGCCGATTAAGCAAGTATGACTATCGCCGGCATCTCTTTGCTGCCGAACCGCTGAAGCAGTTTTTCTCGCTCAATAAGGATATCTTTCTCCGCACCCTCTGTCTGGTGGCGGTCAACCTCTTTTTTACGGCGGCAGGTTCCAGGGAGAGTACCATCGTGCTGGCTGTGAATACGCTGCTGATGACGCTCTTTACCATCTTCTCTTATTTTATGGATGGTTTTGCTTATGCGGCAGAGGCGTTGAGCGGCAAGTATTACGGAGCACGAAACATGGGGGCATTCCGCGAGGTGGTTAGAAGAACGATGGGTTTTGGAGCTGTCGTGGCAGTAGGTTTCACCTTATTATATATAGTGGGTGGCGAGAATTTCCTCTCTTTGCTCACGAGCGATAAGCAGGTGATAGCTGCATCGGGCGAGTATTTCTGGTGGGCTGTGCTGATTCCGCTGTCTGGCATGTCGGCATTCGTCTTCGATGGCATCTTTGTAGGCATCACACAGTCTAAGTCGATGCTCTGTTCTACCGCTGTAGCCTCGGCTTCGTTCTTCGGTCTGTTCTTCGGCTTGCATCCTTTTCTGGGCAATCATGCCCTGTGGTTGGCCTTCATTCTCTACCTCTTGTTAAGGGGAATCGTACTGTTCGTCATTTACCGTAAAAAACTGCGGTAAATGACGAATAGTGTTTTTATAGAATATTTTAGTAGAAATAATGCACATCTTTCATAAAAATTGCACACTGAATTATAGTGTGCGCATTTTTGTGAAAAACTACATTAATATAGTTTAAATCTTAGGCTTATATTCTTTTTCTTAGCCGAAAATTAGTAATTTCGCAGAGCAAAACTTAAAAAGAAAAGAGTAAATGACAGCAGAAGAATATTATCAGCAGGGTAACGCCTGGCGCAAGCAGGGTGACTTTAAGCGTGCCCTCGACTGCTATATGGAGGCCATTGCCCTCGATCCGGAGAGCCCTGCCGTAGCAGCCAAGGAGATGCTGGATGATATCATGAGCTTTTATTGCAAAGACTACTACAATCCATAACAACCGACATGTGGACAGCAGGAGCTTTGTTTACTCCAATGGTAAAGATAATTAGTAAGAAATTAGAATATGAGTAAGATTAAAGGGGCTATTGTAGTCGACACCGGGCGTTGCAAGGGATGCTCGCTCTGTGTGGAGGCTTGTCCTCAGCATGTCATCGCATTGGCAGAGAAAAAAGTCAATGTGCATGGTTACCGTTATGTAGAGGCAGCTGTACCTGATGCGTGTGTTGGTTGCACTTCGTGCGCCATCGTGTGTCCGGACGGCTGTATCACTGTTTATCGTAAGAAGGAGGACTAAATAATGGCAAATCAGGAAGTTACATTAATGAAAGGCAATGAGGCGATAGCCCATGCCTGTATCAGATGTGGTGCGGATGGTTTCTTCGGCTATCCTATCACACCTCAAAGTGAGATTATAGAGACGCTGGCTCTGCTCAAGCCATGGGAAACATCAGGTATGGTGGTCCTGCAGGCTGAGAGTGAGGTGGCGGCTATCAACATGGTTTATGGTGGCGCCGGTGCCGGTAAGCGTGTCATTACCACTTCTTCAAGTCCGGGTGTGGCTTTGATGCAAGAGGGTATCTCTTACATGGCAGGTGCTGAGATTCCGGGCGTTATCGTCAATGTGCAGCGTGGCGGTCCGGGTCTGGGTACCATCCAGCCATCCCAAAGTGATTATTTCCAGGCTACCCGCGGTGGTGGTAATGGTGACTATAATGTGATTGTGCTGGCTCCTGCTTCTGTTCAGGAGATGGCTGATTTCGTTGATCTCGCCTTTACGCTTGCCTTTAAGTATCGCAATCCTGCGATGATTCTGAGCGATGGTGTCATTGGTCAGATGATGGAGAAGGTGGTTCTGCCTCCTGTCAAGCCTCGTCGTACAGAGGAGGAGATTGCCAGGGAATGTCCTTGGGCTACCATCGGCCGTCCGAAGAATCGTCCAGTCAACATCATGACCTCTTTGGAACTCAAGCCTGAGGTGATGGAGGAGCGCAATATTGCTCTTCAGGAGAAATACAGAAAAATCCGTGAAACCGAGGTTCGTTATGAAACCGAGCAGATGGATGATGCCGACTATGTTATCGTAGCCTTCGGTAGTGCGGCACGTATTGCCGAGAAGAGCATCGAGAGTGCGCGTGAGCAGGGCATCAAGGTAGGATTGTTCCGTCCTATCACTCTCTGGCCTTTCCCTGAAAAGGAGATTCATGAACTCGCCAAGACCAAGAAGGGCATTCTGGTTGTAGAAATCAATGCCGGTCAGATGGTTCAGGATGTGCGACTGGCTGTGAATGGTCAGACTCCTGTGGAGCACTTTGGTCGTCTGGGCGGTATCGTACCGGAGCCGGAGGAAATCGTTGAAGCATTAAAGAAGTTAATAAAATGAATGATATAATTTCACCAGAGAATCTGGTATATAAGAAGCCTACGCTGATGAACGATACCCCGATGCATTATTGCCCGGGGTGTTCGCATGGCGTAGTTCATAAGCTCGTTGCCGAGGTTATCGAGGAAATGGGCATGGAGGATAAGACGGTAGGCGTATGTCCGGTGGGCTGCGCTGTCTTTGCTTATCGCTATTTGGATATTGACTGGCAGGAGGCTGCTCATGGTCGTGCACCTGCTGTAGCTACGGGTATCAAGCGCTTGTGGCCTGATCGTCTTGTCTTCACTTATCAGGGCGATGGCGACCTGGCGTGCATCGGTACCTGCGAAACTATCCACGCCCTGAACCGTGGTGAGCATATCGCCATCATCTTCATCAATAATGCCATCTATGGTATGACCGGCGGACAGATGGCGCCAACCACCCTGTTGGGTCAGAAGACTGCTACCTGTCCTTATGGTAGAGAGGCTGATCTTCATGGTTATCCACTCAATATTACCGAGTTGGCAAGCCATCTGCAGGGTACTTGTTATGTAACCCGCCAAAGTGTGGAGACCGTGGCAAGCATTAAGAAGGCAAAGAAGGCTATCCGCAAGGCGTTCGAGGCAAGCATGCAGGGCAAGGGCTCCAGCCTGGTAGAGATTGTTTCTACCTGCAACAGCGGTTGGAAACTCTCACCTGTTGAGGCTAACAAGTGGATGGAAGATAACATGTTTAAGCAGTATCCTAAGGGTGACCTGAAGGATACAACGAACATGTAATGTTGAATGTTGAATGTTGAATGTTGAATTTGGCATTTACAAAAGATTAGAACAATGAAGACAGAAATCATTATATCCGGTTTTGGCGGTCAGGGCGTTCTCTCTATGGGAAAGATTCTGGCTTATTCAGGACTGATGGAGGATAAGGAGGTAACCTGGATGCCTGCTTACGGACCAGAGCAGCGTGGCGGTACAGCCAATGTAACGGTCATTGTGAGCGACAGTCGCATCTCTTCGCCTATCCTGAGCCATTATGATGTAGCCATCGTGCTCAACCAGCCGTCGCTCGACAAGTTTGAGCCGAAGATTAAGCCAGGCGGCATCCTGATTTATGATGGCTATGGTGTGATGAATCCTCCACAGCGCAAGGACATCACCATTTATCGCATTGATGCGATGGACAAGGCTGCCGAGATGAAAAACTCCAAGGTGTTCAATATGATTGTTTTGGGCGGACTGCTGAAGGTTTGTCCTGTAGTGAGCACCGATGGTTTGAACAAGGCGCTTTACAAGTCATTGCCAGAGCGTCATCATGGTTTGATTCCGCTGAACATGCAGGCAGTGGAAGAGGGAATGAAGATTATCGAAAAGGTAGACCGATAATAAACAGATTTTTAATCAATATGAATTATGCAATTTGCATTATGCAATTTGCATAATTCAAAATAAATAATTATCTTTGCAGCCGAAAGTAACATTTTAAAATGGTGAGCTATATGGAGAATCCTTTTATCATAACGGGTTATATCAAGCCCGAATATTTCTGCGACAGAGAAAAGGAAGCGGAAAGAATCATCAATAAGGTAACGGGTGGTGAGAATATGGTGGTAATGGCTGCAAGACGAGTAGGCAAGAGTAAACTGATAGACTTTTGCATGGATTCTTCTGCCATCAAAGACCATTTCATCTGTATATCCATCGATATCCTCCGAACTTCCAGCATCCATGAATTTGCGTTCGAGTTGGGAAAGGCTGTATTTGAATTGGCTGCCCGTCGTGGAACCAAGATGATGAGAATGGTGGTTAACACTCTGAAGTCTATCAATGGCTGCTTCGGTTACGATCCGATTTCCAATATCCCAACGTTTAATCTTTCGTTGGGTGATATTTCTAATCCGCTCTATACTTTGGATGAGATATTTGCCTGTTTGGAGCAGGCTGATAAGAAATGCATCGTTGCCATCGACGAGTTTCAGCAGATAGGTTATTATCCAGAGAAAAATATGGAAGCCATTCTCAGGACTTATATTCAGAAGTGCAGCAATGCCAATTTCATCTTTTCGGGCAGCGAGCGTCATCTAATTTCCAAGATGTTTTCCGAGAAAGCGCATCCTTTTTACAATAGTGCTGATATGATGAACCTGGAGGTGATTCCGCTTGATAAATACAAGGAGTTTGCTATCCGCTTGTTTGGTAAGTTTGATAAGAAGATTAAGGAGAAGGCTATAGAGCAGGTGTATCAGGCTTTTGGTGGCAATACCTATTATATGCAGAAGGTGATGCACGAGGCTTTTAATCAGACTGTGCCACAGGCTGAGGCTGATTGTGAGATGATAGAGGGCATTATCCATGCTTTGGTATTGGATAATGATCATAAGTTTAGCGAGATACTTTCCCGTCTCACTCTTCCGCAGAAGGAACTACTATATGCTGTTGCTAAGGAGGGAATGGCTAGTCAGATTACTTCTTCTGGTTTTGTGAAGAAGCATCGTCTCCGTTCGGCAAGTAGCGTGCAGAGTGCCGTGAAGAAACTGCTGGAATATCATCTGATTTCTACTTCTCAAAGTGCGTATTATATTGATGATCAGCTTATGAACTTATGGTTGAAGGAGTAAATTGAATGTTTTTGAAGTGAAATCGAGATAAGACAATAGAGCCTTTTGGTATTTTTGATACTGAAAGGCTTTTTTGTATCTTAAAATGAAGAAAGTTATTCTTTTCTTTGGCATTTCTAATTCTTTTCGTTAATTTTGTGGCGTTAATTTAAAAGAAAGGAATAAGATGGAAATGATTAATATTCAGTTTCAAGTACCTTCTACAGGTCAATATACGCTTGACGAATTTGTCGCCAAGCTCAAAGACTATGCTGAAAAATTAGCCAGTTCTATCTCCAAGTCAGGAAACAGTTACCAGGAAACTTATATGAGCCAGGCAGAGCAGGAAGCCTATGTGGCAGAAAGTCTTAACCGTGCTCTTGATGAAATGGAAGCTCATAAGAAGAATGGGACTAAGCCGATGGATGCTCGTGATTTGTTGAGAAGACTTCTCTAATATCGCGATGAGTTTATCAGCTTTTTGCTTGATAAACGTGAAAAAGGATAATATGCAGAAAAGGAATCTGGAAAAAAATATGGCAGCAACTGTTTTTAATCAAGCACAATTTGATGCGCCACCTTTTTAAATGAAATGCCTTGTTGCCCCTGATTTGCGACAAACTTTAACGCTGTTGCCGCTGATTTGCGTCAAAAAAGTAGTATCTTTGCCCCTGATTTGAAACAAATGCATATGTTTAGACGAAATATCATCAGTAAATTGGAGGCTTGGAAGCAAGACAAAAAGCATAAGCCTCTTATCTTGAGAGGAGCTTACGTTGATCAATCTTCCGTTTTATCTGATAGGTAATTTGCGGAGCGTATTGGATGCTGTTGTAGAAGAATAAAGAAGGATGTAATGCATCATGCAAAATAAATAATAAGGTGGACAATGCTTTTTAAAAATAGCAATGTCCACCTTAATTATATATAGTTCTAATCTGCTTTATTCCGCCAATCGGATGCTCATCGGGCTTACGGTGATGAGGCGCTTTTTGTATAGATCGCCTATGGCACGCTTGTAAACCTTCTTGCTCACGTGGAAACGCTCGTAGATGTCGTCGGCTTCGCTCTTGTCGCCAAGGTTACACTCGCCATCGTTGTCCAAGAGATACTGGTAGAGGGTTTCGGCGAAATCGGCAGTCTGCTGAATGCCGGTCTTCTGCAGGGTGACGTCTATCTTTCCGTCAGGACGGACTCTTCCGATGTAGCCCTTCATCTTGTCACCCGTATGGATGTACTGGAAGATCTGGTCCTGATAGAGGAGACCCGGATACTGGTTGTCGATGATAACCTTGAAGCCGAGGTCGGTCTTCTGCCAGATGAGAAGATCCACCTCATCGCCATGCTTGTAGTGAGGATGGTCTTCGTTGAGATAACGCTCAATCTTGGCAGAGGCAACGATGCGGTAGCTCTCCTCATCGATGTGGATATGCACGATGTAGGAGTTGCCGAGCACCATACGCTTCTTCTGCTCGCGGAATGGGCAGAAGATGTCCTTCATTAGCCCCCAGCCCAGAAAGGCTCCGTATTCGTTGACCCATTTCACTTCGAGATAGGCGAAATCGCCCACCTTTGCCAAAGGGGTTTCGGTGGTTGCTATGAGGCGCTCTTCCTGGTCGAGATAGATGAAGACATCCAGCTCGTCGCCGATGCCTGCGTCTTCAGGTACGTAGCGGGATGGAAGGAGGATTTCTCCCTCGTCACCACCATCGAGATACAGACCGAAATCAACTTTCTTTACGATGCGAAGGCGATTGTAATCGCCGAGTTTTATCTTTTTTGCCATATCATATTATTTTCGAGAATATAAAATGCTTTTGCCCTTACAGGGCGACAGGTTTTTGCGTCCGTAATTACCCAGGGTGTTGCCCTGGGCTAGGAGCTTCTGCCCTTTACCTTTCCCTTCGGCCGGTGACCGTTGGTTCAGGGCGTTTAGATGCAATCTATAGATGAGTCTGGTTCTTCTGCAGAAACTTCTTTATTGTTATCAGCTGTTTCTTCCTGGCTATCAGCAGCTCCTGCTTCCACCGTCTTCTCAATCATTCCATCCTTGAGATGGATGGTGCGGTCGGTGATGGCAGCAAGGCCCTCATCATGAGTTACGATGACGAAAGTCTGACCGAACTTGTCTCTGAGGTCGAAGAAGAGCTGGTGAAGCTCAGCCTTGTTCTTGGTGTCGAGACTTCCTGATGGCTCATCGGCAAAGATGACGGCAGGATTATTGACCAAAGCTCTCGCCACGGCTACACGCTGTTTCTCACCACCGGATAACTCGGCAGGTTTGTGGCTGGCTCTGTCGCTCAAGCCCATGAATTCCAATAACTCCTCGGCACGCTCCTTGGCTTCTTTTCGGCTCTTGCCTGCAATGAAGGCAGGAATCATGATGTTCTCCAGGGCGGTGAACTCAGGGAGAAGTTGGTGGAACTGGAAGACGAAACCGAGATGTTGGTTGCGGAAATCGCTCAGTTTCTTGGTGCTGAGGCTGCGCACATCCACGCCATCTACCTCAATGCTGCCACTATCAGGCTTGTCGAGGGTACCGATAATCTGGAGGAGTGTAGTCTTGCCGGCACCACTAGGACCGACGATACTTACTACCTCGCCCTTGTCTATATGCAGGTCGATGCCCTTAAGTACCTGCAGGGAGCCGAAGCTCTTGGTTATACCTTTTATATCTATCATTTTCTTACTCAAAATTATTTTGCAGGCAAAATTAAGCAAAATATTTGGAAATGCCTAATTTTAAGAGATAAAAAGAAATAAGGAGGGATATAAAAAAACAAAACGCGCCTTATTCTTGCAAATAAAGCTCGTTTCAGTACTCAATTCTGTATTACTTTCTATAAAAAGTATGTGTTATTTCAACCCATCGGCATCACCGGTGGTCTTCAATCCGTTGCTCTTTTCCCTAGGGGTGATGTTCACCTTCTTTGCCACGGTATTCTCAATAAGGTTGGCATCAAAAGCCATCTTCTTGTCGGTACAGTTGATGTTCTCGAAGGTGAAATCTACCAGGCGGTATTTCTCGCTCTTGCCCACATCGAAGAAGTTGTCGCAATCCATCTGGATATTCTTCATCGTGATGTTGTTTCATGATGATATGAAATCCATTCTATCAAATTGCATCAGCCAGTTCTTGGTATCCTTGCGCCACATATCTCTTTCTGTTGCTAATAGGTATTTGCTTGTTTGCATATTGTTTCTTGTTTTATTTCATCTGCAAAATTACGCTGAATAATTCTAACTTCCAAATTTTTATGTTTTTTTTTCAGCTTTCCTGCATTTCGTTGTTACTTCTGATTGACGTTGCAAAGATACAACATTTCCGTTTCCTACCTATGCGATTTGTGCGATTTGCGTGGATTCGGGAAATAAAGTACAGAAAATACCATGAAATCATTCTGAAAATATCTCCGAAGGATAAGAAAATATCTCCGATAAAGAAGATATGGAAACCGTGTTGGGGTGACGAGGTGAAGGGTGAAGGGTATATTTTAAATCTTTATATTATATTCTTTTTTAGGGCTTTTTCGATTTTTGACCCTAGGGTCTTTTTTTGAATTACCCTCTTTTTTCTTTACCCACGCGTACATATATAAATAGAGTTTTCAAACCTTCACCCTTCACCTTTTTATTTAACATTCTGTAAATCAATTTATTACAGGTGAAGGGCGTGAAGGGTGTTTTTCCGTTTTTCTTAAACATATTTTAAGAAATGAAGCTGTCTTTACATTTTTTTTAAGTTGTATTTCCTTGAGATGTTAGATTGATATTTCCATATTTTAAATATCTTGTTAACTGACAGTAGTTTTGACTATTTGGGTGAAAATTTAATATTTTTAGATAAGAATGCCAAGGCATTCGATAAGTTGACTTTCACCGTGAAGGGCGATGCGAATATCGTGGCGGTGGATAACGGAAACATCGCATCGGATGAACTTCATATCGGAAAGACCCAGTTGGAGAAGTCCATCCAGCGTCATCTCTTTCAGGGTTCCGCCCTCGTGATATTGCGAGCAGGAAAGCAAAATGGAAAAGTAGAACTGCTGGTTTCTTCGGATAAGATGAAAGCCAGAAAACTGGTTTTGAATACGAAATAATAAGGTACATCATGAACTTGATTCTATAAGTTTTTGATTACATGATATAGAGCCTGGACAACGACGGTTGTTCAGGCTTTTTGGTTAAGATAGGTTTCTTATAGACAAATTCTGTTTAAACTATCAACTTTTTGCTCGTTTTTTCTTATTTTGGTTTTATTATGACAAATCTTGGAATGTTATAGACAATAGAGCTTCCGAAGAAAAACATTAACTTTGCACCAAAAATATAAGAGATTTAATCAATACTCTTTTTGCCCTATCTCATGGATAATGATGAGGGAAAAGAACGACAGAATAATGTTATAGTAGAAAGTCATTATGAAAATGAAAGAAAAAATGTTTAAAAGTTTGATACTGACATGTATCTTGGTCCTTGTTACTTCCTGTAAGGAGCAAAAGAGCCAGACTGCCGGTAGTGATTACAAAACGCAGAAAGTAACTCTTTCTGACAGAACGGTGTACTCCACTTTCTCGGCTACCATTCAAGGTAAACAGGATGTGGGAGTTTATCCTCAGATTTCAGGATTGATTACTGCTGTTTTAGTAAAAGAGGGTGCTGCCGTGAAAAAAGGGCAGACCTTGTTCATCATCGACCAGGTTCCTTATAAAGCTGCTCTGAGAACTGCGAAGGCGAATGTAGAAGTGGCGGAGGCGAGTGTTGCAACGGCTAAGATGACTGTTGACAGCAAGGAGGAACTCTTTAAGGAGAATGTGGTTTCTCAGTTTGACCTGCAGACGGCGCGCAACTCGCTCCGTTCGGCTAACGCTACTTTGGCGCAGGCTCAGGCAGAACTGTTAAACGCTCGTAATAATCTTTCCTATACGGTAATAAAAAGTCCGGTGGATGGCATAGCCGGAATGAGTTCGTATCGCGTAGGTGATTTGGTCAGTTCTTCCATGTCCTCTCCTATGATTTCAGTTTCAGACAATAGTGAGATGTATGCCTATTTCTCTATGACGGAAAAACAGATACTTGCACTTTCGCGCCAAAACGGTTCGCTGACAGATGCCTTGAAGGTCATGCCGGAAGTTAAGCTTCTGTTAAGTGATGGAAGTGAATATCAGGAAAAAGGCCACATTGATGCCATCAGTGGTATGATAGACACCTCGACAGGCTCTGTGACCCTGAGGGCTGTATTTCCGAATTCCAAGAATATACTGCGTAGCGGTAGTACCGGAAATATAAAGTTCCCTTATACAAAAAAGAACTGTATGGTCATTCCGCAGACAGCTACATACGAATTGCAAGATAAGGTCTTTGTCTATAAGGTTGTAGATGGTAAAACCCAATCAACCCAAGTTAAGGTGTTTGAAGTCAATGATGGAAAGGAGTATATCGTGGAATCAGGTCTGAATATGGGTGATGTCATCATTGCAGAAGGAGCCGGATTGCTCAGTAATGGCATTTCGGTAAATCAAGCTGCATCTGCCCCAGCTGCTACACGAAAAGATAGGAGAAAATAATATGAAAGCGAAACTGTTTATAGATCGTCCGATATTGGCGGCATGTATTTCGGCACTGATACTGATGCTGGGAATCATCGGGCTCGTGAATCTTCCGATGGAACAATATCCGGATATTGCTCCTCCAACCGTACAGGTGTCTGCCACCTATACGGGCGCAAGTGCCGAAACCGTGCAGAAAGCGGTTATCGTGCCACTGGAGGAAGAAATCAATGGTGTGGAAAATATGATGTACATGACTTCCACGGCCTCTAATACCGGTAGCGCCACTATCAATGTTTATTTCAAGCAGGGTACAGATCCAGACATGGCCACTGTCAACGTACAGAACCGTGTGACCAAGGCACAGGGTACACTTCCTAGTGAAGTGACGAAGATAGGAGTCACTGCACAGAAAAGACAGAATAGCCAGCTGATGCTGATGTCGCTTTATAGTACCAAAGGCGACTATGATGAGAAATTCCTTGCTAACTATCTCAAGATAAATGTTGTTCCTCGCATCCAGCGTATTTCTGGTGTAGGAGAAGTGATGGTGATGGGTAACGACTATGCTATGCGCATCTGGTTGAAACCTGATGTGATGGCACAGTATGGGCTTGTTCCATCGGATATCATTACCATATTGGGCGAACAGAATATAGAGGCTTCTACCGGTACTCTTGGTGAGGATTCTCAGAATACATTCCAATACACCTTGAAATATCGGGGACGCTATGAAACCAGCGAGGAATTGGGAGATTTGGTTGTCCGAACCGCAGACGACGGCAATACTTTACGCTTGAAGGATGTGGCAGATATAGAGTTGGGTACCACATCGTATAATTTCAGCGGTGGCGTGTCTGGCTATCCTGGAGCTACGTTTATGGTGATGCAGACTGCCGGATCCAACGCCAACGAAATCATAAAGGAAATCAATAAAATGGCGGATGAAATCCGAGCCGATTTGCCTGATGGTCTGAAACTGGATACGATGATGAGTATCAAATCGTTCCTCGATGCTTCAGTCAAGAATGTCATCAAGACGCTCATCGAGGCGATTCTCCTGGTTATCATCGTGGTCTATGTCTTCCTGCAGAGTGTGCGTTCTACGTTTATTCCTTTAGTAGGTATCGTGGTTTCCCTGGTGGGTACGTTTGCTTTCCTCTATGTGGCGGGATTCAGTATCAATCTGCTGACTCTTTTTGCCTTGGTTCTGGTCATCGGTACGGTGGTTGATGACTCCATCGTGGTGGTGGAAGCTGTGCAGGCGAAGTTTGATGAAGGGTATAAATCGCCTTACAAGGCAACAATGGATGCGATGGGGGGAATAACCTCGGCCATCGTTACCACTTCACTGGTCTTCATGGCTGTGTTTATTCCGGTTAGTTTTATGGGTGGAACTACGGGTACCTTTTATACGCAATTCGGTTTGACGATGGCTGTAGCTGTGGGTATATCGGCATTGAACGCCCTGACTACCTGTCCGGCACTCTGTGCTCTCATCATGACACCCCACATGCAGGCAGAAGAAGGTAAAAAGATAAGTTTCTCGTCTCGTTTCCACATCGCTTTTGATACTGCTTTCGGCCGTCTGGTCAACAAGTATAAAATGGGTGTAAAGTTCTTCTTCCGCCGCAAATGGCTGGTAGGAGTAGCACTCGCTGTGAATTGTATCTTGTTGGCTGTATTGGTCAAGACCACCAAAACCGGATTGGTTCCAGATGAGGATACGGGAACACTGTTTGTTTCTGTTACCACTGCACCAGGTAGTACGCTTTCTGAAACCAAAAGCATCATGAAGGAGGTTGAGAAACGTATCAGTGGAATTCCGCAGATATACCTGTATTCCACCATCGGAGGTTATAATATGATGGGTAGCGGACAAAGCAGTGCGGGTGGTACGCTCATCGTGCGTCTCAAAGATTGGGATGAACGCAAAGGTGATGAGAACAGCAAGGATGCCGTTATGGCTGAAGTGATGGCGCGGACTGCTGATATCAAGAATGCGCAGGTATTCGTCTTTTCTCCACCTATGATTATGGGTTATGGTATGACCAATGGTCTTGAAATCTACGTGCAGGATCAGAAAGGTGGCGACATCAGTACGCTCTATTCGCATACCAAAGAGTTCATTGCGGCATTGAACAAACGTCCGGAAATTCAAAGTGCAGTAACTACATTTGATACCCGTTTCCCTCAATATCTTGTGGAAGTGGATGCGGCACGTTGCAAGCGTGCTGGTATTTCTCCATCGGATGTGCTGGATGTCTTGTCTTGTTATGTGGGCGGTAATTATGCTTCAAACATAAACCGTTTCTCTAAGATTTATCGTGTGATGGTACAGGCAAAGCCGGAATACAGATTGAACAAGGAATCTCTGGATAATATGTACGTGCGTTCCTCTTCTGGAAGCATGGCACCTGTTGGACAGTTTGTTACTTTATCCAAAACCTATGGTCCTGAGATTCTGAGCCGATTTAATCTTTTCAGCACCATATCGGTGAATGCTACACCTGCCCAGGGATACAGTTCGGGTGATGCTATCGAGGCAGTGCGCGAAGTAGCAAAGAAGACGCTGCCTGCAGGATACGGATATGAGTTTGGAGGTACATCCCGTGAGGAGGCTTCTTCGGGCACATCCATTGTTATCATTTTTGTTATCTGTGTCTTGTTTATCTATATCATCCTTTGTTCTCTCTACGAAAGTCTGTTCGTTCCTTTGGCGGTAATGCTCTCCATTCCATTCGGATTGATGGGTAGTTTCTTGTTCGCCAAGATGTTCGGTGTAGAGAATAATGTATATATGCAAACGGGACTCATCATGCTGATTGGACTGTTGGCTAAGACGGTCATCCTTGTCACGGAGTATGCTTCCGAGCGCCGCCGCCATGGTATGACCATAGTTCAGGCTGCTCTTTCGGCTGCTGCTGTCCGCCTGCGTCCTATTCTGATGACTGCCCTGACAATGATCATCGGTCTCTTCCCATTGGTAATAGCAACTGGTGCGGGAGCCAATGGCAATATCTCGCTTGGTGTGGGTACTGTAGGTGGTATGCTGATAGGAACGGTTGCTTTACTGTTTGTTGTTCCTGTGCTTTTCATCGTTTTCCAGACTATAGAAGAGAGGGTAATGCCTAAACGGCGACATAGAGAACAGAAGATAAGGACAGAACCTCTTTTAGAGGAGAAGAATTAATTAAATAGAAGAAAATATGAACTATAAACGGATAATATTTTTCCTGCCGGCCTTGTTGTTGTTCTATGGCTGCGGAATATACACAAACTACCAGCGTTCGGAATCGCTCACGGTTGACAGCCTTTACCGTGATGTGCCGGGATGCCTGCAGGATACTTCCTCTATAGCCAATCTTTCATGGCGAGAACTCTTTACTGATTCTCAGCTGGTAAAATGGATAGAGGTGGGATTGGAAAAGAACAGTGATATTCAGACGGCACGGCTTCTCACGCAAGAGGCACAGGCATCGTTGCAAGCCTCTCGCCAGGCTTTTCTGCCATCAGTATCGCTGACGCCAGAAGGCTCACTGAGTAGTTTCGGTGGGGCAAAACCATCGAAAACCTATTCGCTGGGAGGTACGGCTGAATGGGAGATTGATGCTTTTGGAGGGCTACGCAATGCCAAGAAAGGAAGCTTGGCTGCACTGGAAGCCAGTAGGGCATACGAGCAGGCGGTACAGACACAACTGGTGGCTACCATTGCTGAAACCTATTACTCGCTCCTTGCGCTGGATAGAAAACTGGCTATCACTCGGGATGCTGCACGTAAGTGGGGAGAGAATGTGCGTATAATGAAGGCTTTGAAACGTGCCGGAGAAAAGGATGAAGCTGCCGTGGCACAAGCGGAGGCTAACAGACTGGATGCGGAATCTTCTGCACTGTCGTTGGAAAAACAGATGCACGAACTGGAGAATTCCTTCTCTACATTGGTAGGCATTGCACCTTCAGATATTAAACGGGGGCAGTTACTGGAACTTTCGTTCCCAGAAAGTACATATAAAAAGTGTTTGAGAGAAGAATGAGGAAAGTTTACTGGTTATCAGTTACTTTCCTCATTTTGGTTAAAAGTGGCGAGGACAGACGAAGACGGGAATACGACAAGATGAGACAGAGGAACGTTACCTATCCGTAACCTATACCCCAAATGGGGAATGTTGAGGTTCGGAAGAATAAAGAAGGTTACGAATTGAATTTGAATGCTCTGATTTATAGTGAGTTACTAATGAGCAACGTAAGATTTTTGGTTACGAACCAAATTTGCCGTGTTCTGCCGTGAAATGCGTAGCAAGAAAAGACTCTTCATGTATTAATTTTGAACGCAAAAAAGAATGACGTTATGAAGAGTACATTTTCAATTATCTTCTACCTCAAAAGACAGGTAGTAAAGAAAGATGGTACTGTTCCAGTTATGGGACGTATCACAGTGGACGGAACACAGGCGCAGTTCAGTTGCAAGACAACTGCCAATCCAGATTTGTGGGACACCAAGGGCGGACGCATGATAGGTAAGAGTATGCAGGCTTTGGAGGTGAACCGTAAATTGGACAAGATGCGTGTGAGTATCAGCAAGCATTATCAGGAGATTATGGACAGGGACAACTTCGTCACTGCCGACAAGGTGAAGAACGCCTTTCTTGGCTTGGAGTATCGTTGCCATACACTGATGAAAGTCTATTCTCAAAGCCGTGATGAAATGGAAAAGCAATATAAGGCTGGCATGAAATCTTTGAGTACATACACGAAGTATAGAATCGGGTGTGCCTATGTGGGCGAGTTCTTGCAGACGCATTACCATGTGAAGGATATTGCTCTGAAAGAGTTATCGCTGCCTTTTATCACAGACTACGAGACTTTTCTCAGAACCGACAAGCACTTGAAGATAAACTCTGCGATGGTGTTTGTCCGCAATCTCCGTGCAATGGTATTCCGTGCCATAGATAATGAATGGCTCGTAAAAGACCCATTCAGACGATATGAGTACAAGGAAGAAGAGACCACAAGAGAATTTCTGAGCAAAGAAGAGATTCACCTGTTGATGGAAACACCTATCACAAGAAAGAAGATGAGTATGGTGCGTGACTTGTTCCTGTTCTGTTGTTTTACAGGTCTCGCTTTCATTGATCTGTACAACTTGAAGGAAGAGAACATCAAGGAATTTTTCGATGAAGGTGAATGGATTGTTATCCATCGACAGAAGACAGGAACGGAAGCCAACATCAAGTTGCTTGACTATCCCAAGCAGATTATGGAAAAATACCGTGGATTGTGTGAAGACGGCAGGGTGTTTCCAGTACCCAACTACCAAAGTTGTATGGATTCGCTCAAAAGACTGGGCAAGAAATGCGGCATCACCAAGCCGCTGTCCTGGCACATGAGCCGTCATTCGTTCGCAACCTCGGTTTGCCTCTCCAACGGAGTTCCAATAGAAACCGTGAGTTCAATGCTTGGTCACAAGGACATAAAGACAACCCAGGTGTATGCCAAAATTACCAAGGAGAAATTGAGCAAAGACGTGGAAAAGTTGTCTCAGCAAATAAATAACATTGAGGAATTCACGTTTGGAAATGTTTGCAACGATAATACTAACACTATAAATGGCAGAGTATGAAACGACAAGTGATAACAATACAAGAAGATATGGTCATCTACGCCCCAC